>OMGQ01000327.1_pt1 | contig 55207 bp, 58 predicted proteins | sample 1646071 | NCBI WGS metagenome assembly OMGQ01 (sample SAMN05578585, study PRJEB25193) | human gut metagenome | biome: Human Microbiome; feature: human-associated habitat; material: feces | host: Homo sapiens | place: USA:Birmingham
GCTCGTATATAATACAACACATATCCCTGTGTGTCAACAGCTTTTTTTATTTTTTTGACTTTTTTGTTATATTTCTTTCATATACCGCATAGAAGCCTTATTTCATTCTTTTATCCTCATCCATATAGCGCAGGTATTTATCATACAATGCCGATATTTCCCGATGCTCAAATGGTGAATTTTGCAGACGGATATCCACCATCAGACGATCCAATCCGTGGTGGATTGCTTTATCCAGCTTTTGACTGTAGCCCATTTCCGCAGAATGCTCCTGATATTCATCCTCATCCAGCAGCGTAGTTTTCCCTGTTGGTGAAACCTTGACATCCAGATCATAATCAATATTCTTTATTGCTTCTCCGTCATACAGTGATGGAGATGCCAGATTGCAGTAATAATGAATACCCGATTTTCGAATCATGCAGATGACATTGTACCATTTATCCGGATAAAAGAAGCAGATTGCCGGTTCTCTGGTCACCCACTTGCGTCCGTCCGATTCACTGACAAGTGTTTTATTGGTTACTGCAACAATACGCCGTTCATTCGCTTCGATAACATAACCCTTTGCCCAGGTTCTGTGAAGACTCCCATCATGCTTATAGCTCTGGATATATACATATTCTCTTTCTTGTATTTCCATGACGTCCTCCTGTGAGTATCTATTATAGCAGATAAAACCTTGAAAGCAAATGCATACAAGTGTAATTTTCCTACCATACTATTGTATGAAAGGAGATGTATGACTGATACATAGAGTCATACGAGTGAACACTATGCTGACACCAAAAGACGTATTGTATATGGAAGATATTCTGGATCAGACGCTTGTTTTGAATAAGCGTGTAGCCAATGATATCTCAATGATTCAAAGTGAAGATGTTAAAACCTGTTTTGAGAACGTACAGGAAAAATTGAAGGAGCACTACCAGACATTACTGGCTATCCTGGAAAGTGAGGCAAAATAACATGGCTGATAAATCAAAGAGCTATGGCGATAAGGATATCGCTACCAACCTGCTTGTTACATTAAAGCATATGAAGGCGGAATTAAATACCTTTACACAGGAAGCAAGCAATGATGAGCTGTTTACAAAAATCGATGAGGTTTATACCTGTGTATCCACTCTGCAAAGAGATGTCTTCAATATGATGACAGCTCAGGGCTGGTATAAAATGACTGCTGATTCAGCAAAAAACATTTCCAAGGCTTATACGAAGTTTTCTAAAAGTGAAAGTGAGTTATCCTAATAGGAATGATTCACGCAATCACATGTCATTGATAAAGCTGTAAATATAGGAAGAAATAATTTCTTGCATGGAAATTTATTTCTTCTTTTTATTTATGCCTGTTACTTGAAGCGGTATGAGTTTCCATAGATAACTGCTTTTTCTTTTTATACTTTCATGATACGATATCTTATATATTAAGAGAGGTCGGATTATGAAAGAGAAAAAGTATGAATTGATTCTGCAGCAGCTGCAAGCCTTGCTGGAGGGAGAGCATGATATGATTGCAAACATGGCAAATATGGCAGCCTTATTATTCCACGAGCTTCCGGATTTGAATTGGGCGGGATTTTATCTTATGAAAAATAACGAGCTTGTTCTCGGTCCGTTTCAAGGCAAGGTAGCCTGTATGCATATCCCGTCAGGCAAAGGGGTTTGCGGAACCTGCGCGCTGCAACGCTGTACACAGCTGGTAGAAAATGTACACACCTTCCCCAGCCATATTGCCTGTGACAGTGCAAGCAACTCAGAAATCGTGGTACCCTTGATAAAAGAAAACACCCTGCTGGGTGTTTTGGATGTAGATTCACCTATCCTAGCCAGATTCGATACCATAGATCAGCATTATCTGGAGCAGGCTGTGGCATTATTGCTTCAGTCTCTGTGAATATGGAAATAGGCCGTGGCTAGCGTAATAGCTTCTCTGGCAGAGAACATGCGGCAGCGTCCGTTCCCAATGTAAGAGGTTTTCACAACGCTTCGTTCTTCCATTGCTTCTCCGATTTCGGAGAAGCTTTTTGTATGATAATCCAGATCAAGCATATCCTTCCATATGGTCTGTTTATTATTTTCTATAGGAGCACTTACCAGACGGATGGGAAGCTGATCTCCCGAATAGCGGGCAAGATGAAACATGCTACAGCTTTCATATTCACAGCCGAGCAGTATGGTATATCCATTGAATTCCACAATTTTACCAAGTGGAGAATCCTTACTGAGTCCAAAATGCAAAGGGTGACGATCACAAATCAGCTTCGCATATTTGCCCCATGCCGCAAAGCTGTACAATGGATGATAGGAACGCACAACTCCTTCATTGCGAAGAAACTGTAGTGAAAGCGCATCCTGGGGCGCACTCAGTTTTCGATCAAACGGAAAAGAAGACGCACGCACATCATCCCAGTAAACACGTTCCACCGTTTTTTTCTGGCAGGATGGATCAAGCAGTTGAGGAGTAAAGGTTGGCATGACCAGTGTACCCTCATAGCCGACGGCATCGATCAGAGCTTCTATCAGCGCCTGCTCACCGCCAATTAAATAGCCCAGTCTCTGCAGGTCTGCCTGAACCAGAAGTACCATTCCCTTCTGTATCCCCAGTGACATGAGCTGCTGTACGATTTCCTCTTTTGAAGAAACCGTTGCAGTATCCTGATTTAATGTAGTAAATGCAGATCGTTCAGCCATTTTAACAAGTCCTTCTTTTCCAGATAACCTTCTTTGCTATTTTCAGGCAGCAGACTTCCCTGATAAAAGTAAAAGGTTGACGGCAGGCTTTGAATTTTTCCTGTCGTTATTTGCAGTTCTTCAACAGCCTGCTTGATGTCCGTATCTTCTTCGTTGGTATCCATCTTGAGATAATAGATTTCAAACGGTGTTTCTTCTTCTATCTCCTGTATCACTTTTTCATACTCATCACAGGAATAGCAGTTATCCGAGGTGATATACAGCATGAAGGAATTCTTTTTCGGATCCTGCAGTCTGACTAAAACTTCCTGAGGAGTCAGTTCAATCGGTTCTCCCTCATGATCTTTACCGCATCCCTGCAAGAAAAACATCATGCAAAACAGACAGAGCAGTACTTTCTTCATGAACAGCTACACCTCGCTTTCTGGTTTTATTTTACCACAGAATATGCATTCTCTGCTATTTTTTTCAGTAATCCACAGAAAAAGTCACCCTGCGATCGTTTTTGGTGGGGAAATGAATACGCAGAATGACTATCTGAAGTATAGCATACAATGATGGATGAAAATAATCATTTGCTCAAGCTGCTATTTATTCAGCAGCTTTTGGTCTGCATCACTGCCCTGATCATATGTGAGGTTTCATACGAATTCATCCCCCTATAAGTGGTTTATCAAATATATATGGTCATTCTTCATCGTTTTCATGAAAAGCCCTACCGAAATCCATGCAGTGGAAATCCCTAGATCACCTCTGGAATTCCACAGAAGACTGGTTCAACACAAAGCTAAGCACTTTTTTCGTGATTTCTTTCGTCCTTTTTACATTCAGGCATTAAAAAAGCCTTTATTTAAAGGCTTAACTTACTTTATGGTGCCGGTACCCAGAATTGAACTGAGCGCTGAGCATTACCATTGCTCTGTATTACCACTATACTATACCGGCAGGTATGCTTTATGATTGGAAAGCTATTATATTATAATAGGCATTGCCGATTTTTTCAACCATAAAACAAAATTTTTTAGTTTTTTTCCAGATACGCTTTCAGGTGTCGGTAAACTGCAGCAATCGGCAGCCCCATAACATTGAAATAATCTCCACGAAGTTCTCGCACAAACAGCTTCCCCATTCCCTGAATCCCATAGGCTCCAGCTTTATCATATGGCTCATTGCTGTCAAGATATCGCTCAAGCAGTTCTTCCTCAAGCTCATAGAAGGTCACGCTTGTTTTTTCATGAAAAAGCTCAGCTTTTCCTTTCCAAACAATAGCCACACCGCTGACAACCGTATGAGTTTTACCGCTTAGCTGCTTCAACATACGATAGGCATCCTCCCGATTCTCCGGCTTGCCCATCATCTGATCTTTGTAGCACACCATCGTATCCGCACCAAGAACAACAGCCTCGGGGTGCTGTTCCCATACGGTAAGTGCCTTCTGTCTGGCTATCTGTTCGATTGCAGAAGCAATCGGCAGGGAACGGTTAAAATATTCCTCACAATCCGCAGCAACAATATCAAAGGGATACGATAGGTCTTGTAACAGCTCCTGTCTCCTGGGAGAAGCGCTTGCAAGAATCAGACGTCTAGTCATGATGCAGTTCTCCATGAAGCTTATGAAGCTCATGTCTCAGGAAAAGATAGCAGAATACAAACAGCCCGATGAATCCGGTCGCAAACATACCCACGATACGAAATACCATCGAGGAAAAGAATTGTGCTGGAAACAAATTGATCATCAGGTCGGTTGCCGGATTCAGCAGCCACAGATCATTGCGGAATGCCAGCTTGTGGAAGGTAGTCCAAAATGCATCAAAATCAACATACGCCCAGCCTGCCAGCATCGCGAAAAACACCGCTGCCAGTATCGCCGTTTTCATATAATTGATACTAAAAATCGTCAGCATTCCACTTTTCAAGCGTACCGCCATGTACACCAGAGAAAGCACAAGCAGAATGATCGCAACATTTCTCAACACCATGGCAAACCGGTACAGGTTGCGTACATCGACCATATGGGAGGATTCTCTCGCATTGAAAGCCTTGGTCTCCGTCCCCTTAACCGCTACGGTGACATCAATATTGTCCCGGCGGTCCTGCAGATAATCCAGCAGTGCATCCGTTGCCTTGTTGAGATCCTTCTCCGTCATCCCTAAAGACTGTGCAGTTTCCAGTGATGCATATTCCGTTTTATAAAAACCCTTATTGAAGCAATTTATGTTTATACTCGTAACCAGTAGAATCACGATTGTGCAGACAGCAGCAGTGTATGCCGCCAATGTCGTTAGTTTTTCTAACAGCTGTTTCATAGGATACTCCTTATATATTAAATGGCTTTTTATATCGTACCATATTTCAGAAAAAAAGAAAATCACCTTTTTTTAAAATCAGACATTTACAAAGCAAAGCACGCTGCTGTACACAGAGCAATTTCCCATACAGAAAGGAAACCATGGAGGATACTCCTGCAAGTACGAGTCTACTGTCACAGGATGGCTTTGTTCCCCCCTTATCCCAGCTAGTACATACAACATAGATTGAGAAAATAACCACAGCTCCTGATTCGGAACATCTATCGCCATGCAATAAAAAGCGTCAGCATGGAAAAAGCGGGATTCCCCGCTTTCTAATCATCCTGTGCAATGATTCTTATCCGCACATTCCGGTCACGTTATTCTACTGCAATCAGACGCAGATTGCTTACACCGCGGCAGCTGCGCAGACGCTCCAGTAGCTCATCGATGGATACCGCCATTTCGCATAAATCAAAGGACAGTACCACCGACGCCCACTCATGAATCGGAATATTCTGATTGATGGTCAATATATTGGCATTGACGCTCGACATCGTGTTCAGTACCTCTGACAAAATTCCTTTGTCATGATGCAGCATAAGAGATATCACAGCCTTTCGCTCACTCATTCCCTGAGCTGGCAGAAAGACATAGTCCTTATATTTATAATATGTTCCGCGGCTGATTCCGACACGCTTGACAGCCTCGCTCACCTGCTTTACCTCACCGTTTTGTAGCAGGGAGCGCGCTTCAATGACCTTGTCCAGCACATCCGGCAGAATCGTACTGTCTACAATATAGTATTTCTCCATCAGCATACCTCGCTTTGCACACCGTCATAGGTCGCACGCAGAATACGAGCATCCCAGGATGGATACTGATTCTTTATTTTTTCAACAAGCACACGGGCTGCCGCTTCCTCCTGGGTCAGAGCGATCATCGTCGATCCGCTTCCGGATATATACATGGTAATCATATCCGTTTCCCTGCACAGACTGCGGACATTCTCATATTCCATAATCAATTTCTTGCGGTAGGGCTCCTGCATCTGATCTGTGCAGGCTTTTCTCATAATCATGGCATTCCCGATTTCCATCGCCTTTGCCAATGCCGCACAGCGCCCCATCTGATAGACAGCGTCCCGATACCTCATGGTATCCGGTAAAACCTCCCGTGCCGCTTTGGTGCTAACCTCATAATCGGGAATCATTGTCACAAACAGCAAATCGCGTTTTACACCGTAACGAATCATATTCGGCTTCCCGTCTTCCATGAAGGAAACGCACAGACCGCCAAAGATGGCCGGAGCAATATTATCCGGATGTCCCTCCATCTGTGTCGCCAGATCAAAGAGCTCATAGCGGTTCATGCGGTTATGAAACAGGGCATTCGCTCCAGCAAGTCCTGCGACGATACAGGTTGCGCTGCTGCCAAGTCCTCTGGCATAGGGAATATCGGTATCCACGGTGATGCGGATTCCCGAAACGCTTTCCCCCATATACTGGAGCCCCTTTACAAATGCCTGATAAAACAGATTCTCTTCATTGCAGTAGGCTTCTTCACAGCCCGCAATTTCCAAGCCCTCTGCAATCACCTCAAAGGTCACGGTCGCAAAATCGTCAAGCGCCAGGCCAAGACAGTCATAGCCGACTCCCAGATTCGCACTTGTTGCCGGAACACGTACCTTAACCATGGAATATTTCCTCCCCGATGGTTTCCACAAAGGAAGGCATATCATCCTTATCAATCAGGTGGCTGTGCAAAATGTCCATTTTCGCAAGCTCTGCCAGCGGCTTCGGCATCGCAGAACCGCTTTTCTGCTGCAGCATTTCCATACAGGCAAACTCATCCTGGATTGTTTCATTAAACAAAGCCTCGTAAACAGCCGGTGCAAATTTGTATGGACTGGCTGTGGAAAGCAACACACATTTATGCATGGAATCCTCTTTTTCATAATCCTTCATCACCTTGTAGGCGATTGCCGTATGCGGATCCATAACATAACCGCTCTGTTCATAAAATTCACGCATACTCTGTGCACATGCCGCATCATCACAATAGCCGCCCGCAAAATCTTCACGGACAGAGGTGAAAATGTCCTCACGCACCTGATAGCGTCCTGTTGCTTCCAGCTCGTTCATTAGCTGTGCGATATAGTCAGCATCCTTGCCGCTCTTGTAGTAAAGCAGCCGCTCCAGGTTGCTGGAAATCAGTATATCCATACTCGGAGAGATGGTTTTATAGAACGGACGGTTTCGATCGTAGACACCGTCCTTTAAAAAGTCAAAGAGTACATTATTGGAATTGGATGCCACGATAAATTTGTTTACCGGCAAGCACATCAGCTTGGCATAGTAACCGGCAAGCACATTCCCATAGTTTCCTGTCGGCACACAGAAATTCACTTTTTCCCCAAATGTGATTTCCTTTGTCCGTACCATTTCCTTATATGCATACACATAATATACAACCTGCGGAATCAGTCTACCGATATTGATGGAGTTCGCGCTGGATAAGGTGATACCCTTTTCCTTCAGCCGTGCAGACAGCTGTGCATTCTGAAAGATCCGCTTCACATTGGACTGGGCATCATCGAAGTTACCCCTGATGGCACAGACACAGGTATTGCTTCCTTTGGTGGTTATCATCTGCAGACGCTGAATATTGGATACACCCTCATCCGGATAGAAGACCGTGATTCCGGTACGCGGCACATCCAAAAAGCCCTCAAGGGCAGCCTTACCGGTGTCACCGCTGGTTGCGGTTAAAATCATGACATGTTCATCGGGATGCTGCTGCAGGGATTTGCTCATCAGCTGCGGAAGCATGCGTAGCCCCACATCCTTAAAGGCGCAGGTAGGACCATGAAACAGCTCCAGAATATTGGTGTTCCCCGCCTTATGAAGCGGCGTGATGTGTTCATCTCTGAATTTGCCCTTATAGGCATTTTCCACACAGTCCTTTACTTCTTCCTCGGTAAAATCCGGTAACAGCAGCTGCAGAACAGTTTCCGCCATCTGCTCATAGGTCATCTGCATCATATCCTGCAGCGGCAGACGCAGCGTATCCAGCGCATCATAGACAAACAGACCGCCATCCTCTGCAATTCCCTTTACGACCGCTTCCTTGGGTGTGCGCGCCAGCGCTTTGTTTCTCGTACTTGTATATATTTTCTCCATGTTCCAATCTCCTTCTTTTTCGTCTTGCAATTCTTTTTTTACTATGATACAATGTTCGCAATAAAAAAACAAGTGTTTTTGAAACAAAGACACAAAAATTTATTGAGGAGGAATTATATGAATATAGCAATACTCGGTTATGGAACCGTTGGCTCGGGAGTAAAGGAAATTATTGATCACGCGGTAACAAAAAGCACCAAACAGTTGCACGTATCCTATATACTGATTCGTAAGGGAAAAGCGAAAACACTTCCTTACATGTGTGATGATATCCAGACGATTTTACAGGATACTTCTGTGGATGTCATCGTGGAAACGATGGGTGGTCTTGAGCCTGCCCACACGTATATTCTGCAGGCATTGAAAAGCGGCAAGCATGTCGTTACAGCCAACAAAGCGGTAATCGCAGCTTATTTGAAGGAGTTCACAGATGTCGCAAGAGAGCACAATGTCCGCATTTACTATGAAGCAAGCACCGGAGGTGGAATTCCCTGGATCGAAGGACTGGCAAAGGCGATGCGAATCGATGAGGTTGACCGCATTCACGGTATTTTCAATGGTACCAGCAATTATATTCTGGATCACATGCAGCGCTACCATGCATCCTTTGAGGATATTCTGAAGGAAGCGCAGGAGCTGGGCTATGCGGAGGCAGACCCAAGCGCTGATATCGACGGCTATGATATCTGCAACAAGCTGCGTATTTCTGCCAGCCTTGCTTATGACTACCATGTTCCGGATACCTTCCCGGTTTTCGGCATCCGCAATATCACGAAGCAGGACGTATCGTATTTTTCATCTTTGGGCTATGCTGTACGTCTGATTGCCAAAACCCGGCGCAACGCCAACCGTTATGGCTGTGTTGTTGAGCCGGTGTTGTTTGAAGCCGGTTCTCTGGAAAGCAACACACAGGACAATTACAATCTGATTACCCTGCATGGGAAAACCATTGGAGATTTAAAGTTTTTCGGTCAGGGTGCCGGAAAGCTTCCGACTGCCAACGCCATTGTACAGGATCTGATTGACCTCAAGGAAGGCGTTTGTCACATGGATCCTTCCTTCACCAATACGATGAGCTATGATGAGACACTGTGTCTGCGTGATTATATCCTGCGTGCAGATGAGGCGGCACGTGATGAGCTGCAGGATTTCAGCTATGAGGTGAAAACCTTTGAAGGGCAGGAGTATCTGCATATTCAGAAGGCTGAGGTATATGAAATGCATCAGGTGATGGAACGGATGCTGAAGACAGATGTCCATGCCTTTATGGCCAGCATCTATGAAAGGGAGGATGACTAGCAGTATGATGAAAATAACAAAGTTTGGCGGTTCGTCGGTTGCGAATGCACAGCAGTTCCGCAAGGTGAAGCATATCATTGAAAGCGATCCGGCCCGGCGCTTTGTCGTTGTCAGTGCATCCGGACGTGAGCATAAGAAGGATAATAAGGTGACCGATCTGCTGTATCTGATTGAGGCCCATTTAAAATACAGCGTCGATCATTTATCCCTGTTTCATCTGATAGAGGAGCGCTTTATTTCCATTAAGAATGATCTTGGGCTGAGCTATCCGATTGAGGAGGACCTCGCAAAGCTGAAAGGACAGCTGAATAAGACAATGTCCACGGATTATCTGGTTTCACGAGGAGAATATCTGACCGCTAAGCTGATGGCGGAGTATCTTGGCTTTCCATTTGTGGATGCAAAGGATATCATCACCTTCCGTTATGATGGGAAAATTGATTTTGATGCGACAAAGTACCGAATGGATAATACAATGAAGAAGCTGGACCGTTTTGTCATTCCCGGCTTCTATGGCGCACTGCCGGATGGCACCGTGCGTACAATGTCACGTGGTGGAAGTGATATAACGGGTTCAATTCTGGCGGATATTCTAAATGCGGATATGTATGAGAACTGGACAGATGTTTCCGGCATACTGATGGCTGACCCGAGAATTGTCCACCATCCAAAACGCATCAACACCATCACCTACTCCGAGCTGCGTGAGCTTTCCTATATGGGGGCAAGTGTTCTGCATGAGGAGGCGATTTTTCCGGTAAAGGAAAAAAACATCCCGATCAACATCCTGAATACCAATCATCCGGAGGAGGGTGGTACCATCATCGTGGAGAAAGATGATCATCCAAGCGAGCAGATGATTACCGGTATCGCAGGGAAGAAGAATTTCACCGTTATTGCCATTTATAAAAACCACATGTCGGATGAAGTCGGCATTATCCGCCGCGCGCTGGAAATCTGTGAGAATTACCGGATCAGCATCGAGCATATTCCAAGCGGGATCGATTCCTTCAGCATCGTTGTCAATTCCGAGGATGTGAAGGATATCATTTACGATATGGTGGGCGATATGAAGAAAGCCTGCAATGCCGATGAAATCAAAATCATCGATAATATTTCCCTGATTGCCACGGTTGGCCGTCAGATGATGTATCGTCCGGGTATCAGCGGGAAGCTGTTTGCTGTGCTGGGAAAGAATAATATCAATATTCGCATGATTGCGCAGGGGACGGATGAAATGAATATCATCGTCGGTGTGGAAAACAAGGATTATGAGAAGACAGTGGAAACCATCTACAACAATTTTGTCGTTTAGACACACCGCATGCTTCACAATTCGCGCATACAGAACATATAGATAGAATATGAGGAGAGAGTGAAATGAAAACATACAAGGTCGCAATACTCGGTGCCACCGGTGCTGTAGGTCAGGAAATGATAAAGATTTTAATGGAGCGCAGCTTCCCAATCCGTGAGCTGCATCTTTTGGCAAGTGCAAGAAGTGCAGGGAAGAAGCTTACCATTGCCGATAAGGAGTATATCGTTGAGGAAACGACAGAAAACAGCTTCGATGGCATGGATATCGTTTTAGGAGCTGCAGAAAATGATATTGCCGAAAAATATCTTCCGATTGCCGCAGAAAAAGGAGCGGTAGTTGTGGATAACAGCTCAGCTTTCCGTCTGGATGAGCAGGTACCGCTGATTATTCCGGAGGTGAATCCGCAGGCAGTACGTGAGCATCACGGCATCATTGCCAATCCAAACTGTGCAACGATTATCGCACTGGTTGCGCTGCAGCCGCTGCATGCATATGCAAATGCAAAGCGTATGGTCGTTTCCACATATCAGGCTGTCAGCGGTGCAGGCGTCAATGGAATACGTGAGCTGAATCAGCAGGTGGGTGCGCTGGCACATGGCAAGGAGATAGCAGTCAATACCTTCCAGTATCAGATTGCCTATAATCTCATTCCACAGATTGGCGGCTTCAACGAGGCCGGATACTCCAGCGAGGAAATGAAAATGCAGAACGAAGGACGCAAGATTATGAGTAATCCTGAGCTTTGTGTAAACTGTACCTGTGTGCGTGTTCCTGTGATTCGTTCCCATTCCGAATCTATCATGGTGGAGTTTGAGAAGGAAATCAGCGTGGAAAAGGCAAGGGAGCTGCTGCAGGGGGCACCGGGTGTCAAACTGGTGGATGAGCCGCAGAAGCAGGTATATCCGATGCCGCTGGATACCACTGATCAGGATCTGGTGTTTGTCGGTCGTATTCGTGAGGATATGAGCGGACATGCGAATGCATTAAGCTTCTGGTGCTGTGGAGATCAGGTTCGCAAGGGGGCCGCTACCAATGCGGTTCAGATTGCTGAGCTTGTCATTCAGGAAAAGGAAAAGCAGCAGGAATAAAGGAAAACTGTTCCTACTGATATGTAAAGCCGCAATAAAAATCTCAAATTCTTCCGTACACTGTGACAGAATTTGAGATTTTTTTGTTCGGCATTCCCCTGTACTTGTTCTTATAGGAAGGCTTCCTTCCATTCGCATTTTCGTATTTACCATGCGGTAAATATACGAAGCGGTATGCATGCAGTATCCATTGCTCTATACGTGCAATTCAATCGCCATCAACCTGCGGGTTTATCCGTTGCCGCATACAGGATGTTCTCTATACAGCGGTATGTGTCCTCGCATTGTTCCAGCATCGGCATGTGACAGGCATTTCTTATAAAATGAAACTGCAGCCGATTTACTGTTTCCCAATGTAGATTCAAATCCTGAATCCGATCGGCATACTCACAGATTCCGCGATCTCCATAGATCATATGTATCGGTACGGTAATATCCGTCAGCGGACTGTAATCAAACTGCTACTGCAGCTGCTTCGCCAGTGTATCCTGATACCATACGGCTTCCTTTGCCATCTCCTTTTGCAGCTTAGCACCCAGTGTTGTCATACTCTGCTTCATAACGAGATTACGATAAAAGGGCTCTGCCGGACATAAATTGCTCTCTATGCAAATAACGCATTTCACCGGCACACCAACATCATGTACCAGCTGCAGGGCAAGGATTCCGCCCATGCTGTGTCCGATTATAACATCAATATCCCTGGGAAGCTGTGACGCAATCCAGGAAGCCAAATCCATCACCTGAACTGCCTGTGACGTAACCTCATGCGGATACTCCATAAATAGCAAATCATGTTCTTTCAGGCAGGAAGCTGCCTGTTTCCAAAGCTTGGATGTACAATACAAGCCCTGTAGCATCAATATTCTCATGTTCCTTTTTCTCCTATAGACGAATGGAGAAATTTTCGTATCGAAATTCCCCGCTGCCATGCTGAAGCAGACCTTTTTCCTGCAGCTCCTCCCATGCCTGTGCTGTCTCCTGAATCAGTGAAGGCCCCACTTCGATTGTATAATGGGCAGGCAGCAGGCGCTGAAGCGCTAGCGTTTGCAGCCTTTGTACCGACAGCAGGTATGCCTGTGGATCAGTGGACGGATAATCACAGTACAGAACACCTTTATAGATAAGATCCCCACAGTACAGCCATTCCCGTTCCAAATCAAAAAAACACATATGTCCAGGAGAATGCCCTGGTGTATGCAGGACACGAATATGACGACCGCCAAGATTCAGGATATCCCCATCTCCTACAATGCCTGCATGCCCCTGCCATACAGTATAGGCGTTCATATGAAAATCCCCTGGAAAAGAACAGGGCTCTTTCATCAGCTGCTGCTTCACCACACCAAGCGGCAGTGGAAATTTTCCATTCAGCCAGGAATACTCCCGTTCATGAACCAGTACATCAGTATAGCTGCCATGGCTGCCGATATGGTCCCAATGCACATGGGTAGCAATTACAGTTACCGGTAATGCAGTCAGCTGATCTGTTATTTTGCGGATATCCGCGACTCCCAGACCACTGTCAATCAGCAAAGCCCTCTGCTTTCCGAGCAGCAGATAACAATTAGTTTTTTCATAATGCTTATGCTCTGAAATCACATAGGTTGTATCATCCAGCATTTCAACCTGAAACCAGTCCTTCATATATACACCTCCGCTTCCCATTCAGTATAACACTTACAGCATCAGCCGTAAAGCAAGGATCCTTTCACCTTTCTGTTTCCAGCTTGAAATAAATTTCGCATGTAACTGTAAACAGCAATATACAAAAGGAATCCATCAGCTGACAGAATATTTTCTACATTATGATGTGAGTCACCTCAGAAAGTAGAATAGAATAGTAAAAAAACCTGTATCCAGAAAACCGATATAGTTTCGGCATCCGTTTTACAGGCTACAGCTTTGCTTGATATCAGGCATTCTTCATTTCGTTTGCTACGGGCTCTGAAACAAACTCTTCTGCTTCCTCTTCCACCTCTTCTTCGATTACATCCTCAATACACAGACGAAGTGTACTTGTCAGATCATTGATTTTCTTCAGAACCTCACCGATTCCATAGGCCAAAAAAGCGAAGCCAAAGTAAGGTACACAGCCGGTGAAATACAAATTGAGAATATCTGTCAGCTGCAGTGTATATGTTGTTTTATAGCTTTCCACCGTCAGATACGCCTGATAGATTTCAAAAGCGGCAATTGCCAGGAAGATAACAGAGGCCACATAAAAGACGATACTTGCCTTGGAGATTTTCATTTCTTTTTTCGTTTTCATGATTTCAACCTTTCTTTACGTGTCCCTATTATCTACTATAAATGTGTGAATAATATGTGTACTATGTGAATTTTTGAAGAATTTTTCAGGTAAGCGTTCCCACCTATCATCAACGGATTCACTCTATGGTATCCCTGATTGTATCGTATTTCCTCAGTGAACCATACCGTTACTGATACAATTCTCTTATTTTTTTCAAAAACATCTGGATTATTCATGAAAAATATAGTATGATAAATAGGCATTTAGGAAACGCAGACGTGGTGGAATGGCAGACACGCTACTTTGAGGGGGTAGTGAGCGTATGCTCGTGTGAGTTCAAATCTCATCGTCTGCACCATTTTGATAAATAAGCCGGTAAATATCGGCTTTTTTATATGGTTCATAGTATGCAGATCATTATATTCGCTCTGTTTGAGACTGCTGCTGCCTTTTATATGAATAAAAATCAGGCATCGGTCTCAGTATCCCAGATCAACAGCCTGATTTTCAAACGCATTCGGGTATCTTCCCCGTTTCTTATTTTATTATATTTTCTGAACTCAAGACTAAGCTAGCGTCATATGTTTATACTTTCTCAGCCATGAGCAGCATGGATAACGGCAAGCCCATTGCATCATATACATCCGACAGTCCGATATCATAATCATATTCATTCAGCAGCTTTACACTCATACCGCTTTGTATGGTGCTGTTCACAAGCTCTGAAATGGAGTGTGAAAAGCTTGTGAATGTCTTAGATGCATAATCTCCGGAAATATACCCCATCCCATTGTTTTCAATCCATGGCTTAGCTGTGAAATATTTATGCTCCAGCAGCCTGACGACATCATCGCAATAGCAGTCCTCCCCCGGCAGAGGAAGCATATTCATAAGTGGATGAAAATCATGAATCAGCATAATGCCCTTCGGCTTTAGACAGTCGGACACCACCTGAAAAAGTGCGTTTACATCCTGAAACCAGGTAATTGCACCGATCGTAAACAGGATCACATCGAATTTCTGATGATATTCGCATCCTATATCCAGAATATTCATAGCGGAAAAGCTACATGGTACATGCAGCTGCTTTGCATGCATTTGCCCCTGTGCAATCAGATTTTCTGCAATATCAAAGCCGGTACCGACTGCCCCATAGTGACTGCTGATGGACAGCAGCTCCCTGCCGTTGCTGCAGCAAAACTGCGCAACATGTTTTCCAGCAAGATTCAGTTGATCAAGCTCAGCCTGTAACGCAGGCTGAATGTAATAAGCGGATGATGCCTGGAGGTTTTCAACGACTGCATCTCCCCAGCCATTGATTCTATTGTCGAACGCTTCCTCCCACGCTTCCTTGTTCTTTTCTATATAGCTCATGTTTTCTCTGTACTCTCTTTCCTATCATTATATTCATCTTATTTAGCCTCCTTTCCCAGTATGCAAGCATAACTGATTCCTTAAATTATATCATAAATCTGGAGCATACAGCCTGGTTTTCATAATTAGAGCTATAGCTGCAAACTCACCATACCTTCTATAATTTTATGCGTGTGATATAATTTTCTGAAATTTCTGCATGGAACTGGTGTTTTGCCAATACTGCAGCCCTTTCTGAACATAGGATAAAGTAGAAAACAGAGAAATCTGTTTTCTGAAGCTGCAGTGATAATTTCATTCCATGTTCATTCCTCATCCTGAATGATCGTTTTACCAAATCGTCTCCTCCCCTTATCATCGGATCAATTACGATTCGGGATTTCATCATTGATTCTACTCTTTCCCTTTCCAGAAGAAAAAGAATCCTAAACAAGAAAAATTCCTACTCCCTTATGGGGTAATCCAAAATTAGGAGAATTCAACACGAATGTATTTATCAATAGCATTTGCATCCTCCTACTTGCAAACACCCTGGAGTAAGAAAGAACAAAGGAAAAGCAGCCACTGTGAATAAGTGACTGCCTTTTCAATTATAGACTTTTGCGACGAAATATAATAACTGCCGCTGCCAGCTGAAGCAGGGTAGCAGTAACTGCACAGACTGCAGGCTTCAGAAATTCCTGCATCGTGATGCCATCGGTAAGATAAGACTGGTACTGTGACAAAAACACAAAGGGTGAATAATCTGCCACCGCAGCAAACATCGTTATCAGCACACAGAGCAGAAACAGGCAGCCGGCACACAGCAGACTTCCGGAAACAGTCCCCTTATACACGCCCCCCAGAATCATAGAGGCTGTCATCATCAAACCAAACAGCCATACCCCAGTCACAAGCGGAAACAGATGCGGCACGAGAGAGCTTTCCCAGAATACGAAATTGTACAGAAAGGTAATCAGGAATGAGCATCCCAGAGACAATGTCCACAAGCATGATATGGAAATAAATTTTGCGGCAAGAACGCTGTTGCGGGGCATCCCTTTTGCCAGCAGCGGTATCAGAACCCCCTTTCCGATTTCATTCGCCATTGAGGATGAGCACATAATAATGATTGCTATCAAGCCGATCTGCGCCGTATTTTTGAAGAACTGGAGCCAGGAATCAAGTACGACAGGCTGTGGAATCTCCATATGCATACCCTCCGGCAGAAATCCTGCGACCAGCTCCGGTAAATAACGTGCACTGACTGGATTCATAAATCCCAGTGCTGCAAATACAATCAATAATATGACAAGCTTATAGGAACGTACTGCCTCTAGCAGCTCCTTTTTCATAAACGCTGTGAATCCCTTCATTTTGTCACCTCCAGAAAATACTGTTCCAGAGTCGGACGCATACGCTCCAGCCTCTGCAGCCGCAGCCCCTGCGCATTTACAATAGCTAAAACCTGCTGCTGTGTTTCCATATGATCCGGCAACTGCACTGCATACGGATGTGTCTGTTGTACGGCAATGCCCCGCTTTCGCAATGCTTCCAGCAACAGCGAGCACTCCTCCTCACATTCAGTTTCCACATAAAGCGATGCAGTTCCCTTCATCTGCAGCAGCTCATGTAAATTTCCGCTTACGGCGATCTTTCCCTCATGCAGAATGGCGATGGAATCACAAATGCTTTCCACATCACTCAGGATATGTGTGGAAAACAATACCGTCGTTTTCTCTTTTGCCTTTTCCAGTATTGTCAGAATCTCCTTGCGACCCTGCGGATCCAGCGCCGATGTCGGCTCATCTGCTATCAGCAGCTTAGGCTCATTCAGCAGCCCCTGCGCAATCGCAAGGCGCTGCTTCATCCCTCTGGAAAACGTGGCACATCGTTTTTTTCCGGTCTCTGATAATCCCACCAGCTGTAAAAGCTCATCAATCCGTGTCTTTACCTTCTGCGCAGCAAGGCCGGATATCTCAGCACACAGCTGCAAATACTCCCATGCTGTCATAAAGCCGTAAAATTCAGGGACATCACTGACGTAGCCGATATAACGGTTCGTTCTGGTATTTCCAAAAACAACCGGCTCCTGCATAATATACAATTCCCCGGCATCCGCCTTTTCCAGACCGAGAATCGTTTTCATTGTCGTTGTTTTTCCCGCACCGTTTTTTCCTATAAACCCGAAGATACTGTGCTGCGGTACCGTTAAATCGATGCCCTGCAAAACCTTCTGCCTTCCGAAGGCTTTATGCAGGTTGCGTAGTGTTAATACATCCATTGCTACTGCTCCTCTCTGCCGATTACAATATAGAGAATCGGCCCCAGAAACTGAAGAAACAAAATAACCGGTATCCAGATCCATTTGTTTCCAATCCTAACCTGTGGATGACGAATCAGATGAATCAATGCAAATATTGCCAGACCAAGCTCCAGCAGAATCAGCGGCAGTAATGCCGGCAGATATTCCATAAGTGTATCCATTATGCTCTCTCCTTTTCAGCCTTTAGCTTCTGCAAGCAGGCCTGATAACGCGGTTCCCCCTTCAGAAAATCGAATGCAGGCGGCTGCAGCTCCTGAATCAGCGAGTCCAGAATAACCCCGCCGTCTCTGGGAGCCTGTGTGCGCAGCTGTAAAGATTCCATCCAGGCTTCCACCTCTGTAAAATACGTATCTCTATGAATCTTCATATGGGCAAGATCGTAGCGGATAATCACGTCGATCAGCCGTTCCAGCATTCGCAGTGCGGACTCCTTATCCCTGCGCTGTGCATAGACCATGGCACAGGACATATAAACCATCGTGGAGGTGATGGTATGCAGTGCATCGATATGAAACAGCTTCAGCAATTCCAGCATACGGTGCATGGTCTCATCACACAGCTGCTCATCCTCTGTATTCATCATCATATAGTTGGCCATATCCTGTATTACGAACAACAGATGCTGATAGATGCAGATCTGAAAGATACGGCTGGATTGCTTTGGCTTTCCCAGCATCTGATAGCATGCCGCAATCATCTCGCTGTCCTGTGCGATCGGCTTTGCCTCTTCACCGAGAAGCTGCAATGCCTTTTGCGGCTGTCTGCTGGTAATCAAATAGGTTATTTTCAAAGAAATCGCATCCTTTACCAGACTGTTTTCCTCGCTTTCCGCAATCACGCGGTCACACAGCTCCTCACTGCGCTTCATAACCAGTTCTGGTTTTTCATGCAGCATGTAGTGATTGAGATAAAGCCCTGCCATCTGGAGCAGGAAGGGAAAGCAGGAGTAATATTTGCGTATCAGCTCCTCACTGTGAGCATACGCATTGGCGCTGTCCCGGCTCCATTCAGCACTGAGCTGCAGATACAGCTTGTTTACAGCCTCCATACTCAGCTGCGGTTCATATCCGATCAGCTCATCCACACTGACATTAAACAAAGTGGCCAGCTGGGGCAGCAGCAGGATATCCGGCAGGGTCGTTTCGGTTTCCCACTTGGAAACACTGGATTTCGATACACCCATATAGGCAGCCAGCTCTTCCTGCGTCATGTTCGCGTCTCTTCGCAGCGCGATAAGCTTTTTTCCAAGTCGAATCGTCGTCATTGTTCATTCCTTCTTTCTGCTTTTATTATATCGTTTCCCCGCAGAGTTACAATGGCATAAAACGCAACTTCAGGAAGAAATATTTCCCAGCAGGAAACAATATATGCCGGCAAAGCATACTTCTTAGTCTATTGGTTCATCTATATCAAATAGAATCCTTTCCAGACATATGCCATTCCCATTGACACATATGTGATTAGGCCTGAAATCATATAAGTATTACAAACGGCTCTCATAACATAAAAAAACAGCTTCTCAGGCTGAGGCTGCTTTACAGCTTTTATCTGAAGGTACAGGTGTATTCTATGCTATGCATTAATGGGTGATGGGTATAAAATATCCGTTTGCTTGACCCTGTCTGAAAAAGGTTCAAGCAACTGAAAACACTACATCCGGCTGATAACAGACAGACGCTTTCCAACACCTGCAAAAAAGGGCACAAACGTATGATCGCGTCGTACCCTCCTCACAGCGTATTTATCCTCTAGTTAAAATAGGCGAATCCTGTTTTATAACGGCTTATAGCTCTTCCCCATTGGATGCAATCACTTTTTTATACCAGTAAAAGCTTTTCTTTGGTGTACGCTCATACGTACCGTTGCCATAATCATCCAAATCCACATATACAAAGCCGTATCGCTTGGAAAATTCTGATGTTGTCTGTGATACAAGATCAATCGGACACCATGCGGTAAATCCGAATACCTCTACTCCGTCACGAATTGCTTCCTTCACCTGTGTCAACTGCTTCTGCAGGAAATCAATCCGGTAATCATCGTGAACCATACCATCGGCTTCCACCTGATCATAGGCACCGAAGCCGCACTCGGAGATAAAGATCGGCAAATGATAACGGTCATACATGTGATTCAACGCAATACGCATACCGATTGGATCGATTGCCCAGTCCCACGCACTGTATTCCACATATTTGTTTTTCTCTGCCCCCATTAAATTGGAGGTATGCAGCTTTAAGGAATCACCGTTGTATCCTGATACAATACTGCTGTAATAGCTGAAGCTCATGAAATCAACAGTCCCCTTTTTCAATACCTCTTCATCTCCCTCCTGCATAGTAAGAACAACGTTATTCTGTTCAAAAAAGCGTTTCATATAGTATGGATATTCTCCCTTGCACTGCACATCCGGAAACAGTAAATCCATACCGGTATCAAAAAGCTGCTGCAGATTATCCTGTGGACTGCAGGTTTTCGGATAATACACCTGCTTGCTTTGCATATTCCCTACCTGCAATGTTTCATCAATTTCATGTGCTGCAAGAACACAGCGTTCTGTTGTCATATTCTGCCGCAGGCATTTTCTTTCCCTCCTGCAGTATCTATATGGAATATTTGCGGGAGAGGAAAAGATACTGACATGAGGAAAAGTAAGCTACAGCAACTACGGCTATATGTATATCCGATATACACGATACTGTGTATTTATTTACTATTATCCTATAAAACAAAAAAAGCGCTGATATAGAGCGCTTTTGTGCTTATCATGGTGCAGGAGAAGAGATTTGAACTCTCACGCGATTGCTCGCACTGCCGCCTGAAGACAGCGTGTCTGCCGTTCCACCACTCCTGCATGATTGAGTGCCTTACAATAATACACTAAAATCTTAATTTTGTCTACCTTAAAAACATATTTTCCCTATGAAATTTCATTTCGTTTTTCCTTACTATGATGCCTCCCCCTTGTCTGCATCATCTTACCGGACGATTTTATATGCTTCATTACCATTTAAGCGCCAGTACCCTTTTAACCTGCGAATGCAATCACCATACGATAGCCGCTTATTCTCCAGTTTCTGCGTGTCTTTTATACAAGAAGACCTGTCTGCTTTTCTTTTATGAATTACCTAAATATTCAGAAATTTCAAGGAAAGACATCAAAGAAGTTGACAGACCATGCAGTTTCACAGATTCTGTACAAAAGAACAGCCTGTGGAATGCAAGCTGTTCCATATTTATTGCGATAAAGCAAGTTGTTGAAGCATTCTTATGTTTCCTGCACGTTTTTCTTCTTCGCCAGTACTGCCTGTATGAGCATCTGCATTCAAAGAAAGCCCTATGCCTTGCTCTATATCTGCCCGATATTTTAAAGAAGGATACACGATATCTCTATTGCTTTCAAATTTTGATGCCGATGGTTGACCAGTTTTACATATGAGAAAAGGTATATACCGTTTTCTGCTTATACGGATGCCGTGCATCATAAAATGGATGCACTTCGGCATTCCTGATATTTACACCGTTTGGCAGGTCCTGTGTTTCCAGCGCCAGAGCGATAAATGCCTCTCCCCTTCGATGATGATTCAATACAAGATTCTCATCATCAAAATAATTTGCACTATACAAAACCAGAGAAGGCGCATCAGTAGTCATATCCAGACGTCTTCCACTTCCTGCATGATATAAGGTGATGCCGTTAGGCCCCAGCAAAAACGGCGTATCATATGCTCTGGTATATTGAAACTCGGGATGGCCAAGCTCGTAGCGCTTTTGTATCGGTGTCAGATTTCGGAAATCAAAGGCACTTCCGGCTTCAATTTTCTCTTTTTCAAACGGATGTCCATCCGGATGAATTTTCAGTTTTTCCACACTGTCAATACGCAGGTCATGCTGCAATATGGATTCCCGCAAATTTCCCGACAGATTGAAATACATATGGGAAGTCATATTCATCAGCGATTTCTGCGGAGGTGTACCGTGATATTCTATTATCAGATTGTTTCCACTGAGCCGATACCATATATCATAGCGGTAGGTACCCTGTGGAAATCCGTCCATGTCATGACGGCATTCCAGATGAAAATGCAGTGCCTGTTCCTCCTCTTCAACATGAAACAACTGTCTGGATATACCACCCGTACCACCATGCAGATGATGACAGCCGTTATTGATTGAAAGCTGATGAACGGTGTTCTCCATCGAATAGCTGCCATAGGCGATTCTTCCTGCCACCGGTGCGACGACTGCATTCAGATACGGCCCCTGCTGTCGCTCATAGTCCATGATATCGGAAAAAGCAGCGACCACATTCTCCATATTGCCGCTTCGATCCGAGGTTTTCAACTCCGTAATCACAGCACCGAAATTCAAGGCTGTCATATGTATAGCCTCATTCTGAATTGTATATGCATAAACAGCACCTTGTGAAAATTCTGCAACCTTTTTTTCATGATTTACTCCATTTCTTTTTCGCATATTGCGCAGACACAAATATAAAAGGACAACGCAGTGATATCCATGTGCATATTGCTGCATTGCACCTTCCTACACAATCGAAGCAAACATACAGTTCATAGACCCGCAGCCTTCAGTACCTGTTTCAAATGATGTTCCATATATGCATGCAGCAAAGGATGTCCCCAGGAATACAGTCAGATGTTTCTAAAAACTTTCCACCCCGTTTTACAGGACATTGCATTCTGTACCATTCCTCAGCAAAACGTAATCTCAGCCTTCACAGCTCCGCCAGTTTCCCTGCACCGTCACCAATGGATGCGATATAGAAATCCGGTTCATATCCGATTGCCTGTGTATACTCTTTGCGCACTGCAGATGTGAAGTCCTCAATATCATCATTTCTGACAATTGCAATCGCACAGCCTCCAAATCCTGCACCTGTCATCCGTGCCCCGATTGTCCCTGACTGGTTCCATGCACTTTCCACAAGCGTATCCAGTTCTATCCCGGTAACCTCATAATCATCACGCAGGGAGATATGAGAGGCATTCATCAAAGCACCAAATTCTTCAATATCGTTTTTTTCCAATGCCGCTATCGCTTTTTTCACACGTATGTTTTCCAGCACAGCATGACGGGCACGCTTTCTTTCCACCGGACTGGTGATGATGTGCTGCACCTTCTCAAATTCCGTTTCCTTCAGATCACATAAATTTTTAATCTTCACAACCGTTTGGAGCTGGGAAAGCGCATGCTCACACTCAGCACGTCGTTCGTTATACTTGGAATCCGTCAGTCCGCGCTGCTTGTTGGTATTCATGATAACGATACTAGCCTGTTTTAGCTGAACGGGTGCATAGGTATATTCCAATGTGCCGGTATCCAGTGCGATCGCATGATCCTTTTTCCCCATTCCGATGATAAACTGATCCATGATACCACAGTTCATGCCGACAAACTGATTCTCTGCTTTTTGCGACAGCTTGATAATATCCAGCTTACTGATGGGAAGCTGAAAGGTTTCTTTCAGAATTGTTCCAGTTAGGACCTCCAGCGATGCACTGGAGGAAAGCCCTGCCCCGTTTGGTATGTTGCCTTCAATCAGTATGTTTAAACCACATGGAATTTCAAAGCCTTCCTGCTGCAGGAAGTACAGGACGCCTTTTACATAATTCGCCCAGTCATCCTTCTTATCATAGTGCAGCGTTTGCAATGCAACGTCAATAATCCCTTTCTCTTTAAAATTATTGGAAAATAAACGCATACAGGAATCTGTTCGTTTCGAGACAACAGCATAGGTACCAAACGTGATGGCACATGGAAACACCATGCCGCCGTTATAGTCTGTATGCTCTCCAATCAGATTTACACGTCCCGGGGAAAAGAACAATGCCTCACCCGATACCTCGAATATATCTGTAAATTCTTTAATCAATCGTTTTTTCATGAAGTATCCTCCTGATTTAGTCCCTGCTCAGATATACAGCCTTTTATGAGCAGGCATAGTGCTTTTTTATTGCTGAGAGACTCGCAGCACCACACCTTTCTTGAAGTGTGAACAGCTTGCGCATATCCATGCTTCTGCAGCCAACAACGGAATTGTATCTGTTTGACAACATGCGCTGACCTTAGCTTTCATCAAAAGATGACCGCCTTGTCAAATCTGTTACGCCTGCTGCTGTGCAAAAGCATGAAAACGGTTACTCCTCATATACATCATAAGCTTTCCTAACCGCACAGACCTTAACTATCTTGATAAAAAACAGCATTATTTTAAGAATATCCCCTTATTTTCGATAACAAATGCGCAAAAAACAGGATTTTATAGTATGATAGATTATAATCATAATCAATACCGGAGGCAGATATGCAGATTATAACGGATGAAACAAAAAAAGAAATAAAGGCACATGGAAGTCACACATTCCCTTTGCTGGTCAGCTATGAGAAAATAACCGCTTACGATTCCGGTTCTTTTCTCTGGCACTGGCACCCGGAAATTGAAATGACACTGATTACCAGCGGAGAAATGCTGTACAGAATCAATCATCAGGAATACCATGTCAAAAAAGGGGATGCTTTGTTCTGCAATGCAAATGCCCTGCATGCGGGTACCATGTATCATGAGCAGGATTGCACCTATATTTCCGTAACCTTCGATTCCAGACTTCTGTCCGGATTTGAAGGGAGTCTGATACACAGGAAATATGTGAAGCCGCTTGTGAATGACCTCTCCCTTTCCTCCTTCTGTTTTAACGGCAGTGCACCATGGCATTCTGCTATTACTGCCGCTATTCAGCACATTGCTCTATACGATGAGGAAAAAGCGGATGCCTATGAACTGGCAATCCTGATGGAGCTTTATACGATATTAGAAACACTGCATCTCCATATGCATCCTGCACGCAAGCTTTCAACCTCTGATATGCTGAATTACGATAGAATCCGTACCATTCTGCTGTATGTGGAAAACAATTACAACCGCGAGCTCACCCTGCATGATATTGCAGGTCAGATTCATGTCTGTAAAAACGAATGCTGCAGAATCTTTAAGAGCTATATGCATCAGTCTCTGTTTGAGTTTATTCTGGAATTTCGAATTGAGAAAAGTATCGGCTTTCTCATGAACGGCTCTTATTCCGTTTCGGAAATTTCGCAGCTGTCCGGATTCAATGACTCCAACTATTTCTCACGGGCGTTTAAAAAGCAGAAGGGATGCTCCCCTCTGCAATACAGGAAAAAAATGAAAACACAAGGCTGAAGCCTTCTGCCTTGGTTCATGTTTCTGCTCCCTTGACCATGTCCAATAAAAGAAAGCCAGAACCGATTTTATAATATTCTTACTTCTACGGATATTTCTCCGGATGAATACTGCTGTAGATCATTTTTTCAAAATCCTGAAAACCCGTACAGCTTCGTATGAGCGGCATCATAGCCGGTTCACTGAACAGAGAAATCAGGGATTCATAAATACTTCTGAATTCCCGCTTATCTGCTTTGTTTATCGCCAGCAAAAAGATAATATACACCGTATTGGACCCCCACTGAATTCCGTTTTTTGATATCGCTACAGCAATGCTTGTCTTCATGGCATCCATTTCAACCGCATGTGGAATTGCTATCCCCCCAAACGCGGTTGTTGCGGCATTTTCCCTTCGGCACACGTTATCATAAAAATCAGAGTTTACATACTTCTTTTCTGTCAGTGCTGCACATAAAAGTTGCAGGATCTGTTCCCTTGATGCAGTTGCCGGCTCATACAGAAACAGGTCTTTTTCAAAAAAGGTATGAAAATCAACACATAGCTTCTGATTCTTTTCCTCCTCCAGCTCTTTTGAAATAACAGACTGTATCCGATCGAACTGTGATGTAAGATTGATCGGAGATATTTGCACCACCTTTGAATTTGCGTAATATGCGTGCTGTGTTAGCGGAATTGTCGAGAACACGATTGCAATTCTTTGCTCCCGCAGCTTTTCCCTGCATTGGGTTTCATCCGTCACAGAGCCGATCAGATTCAGCTGATTACCAAAATTCATCATCATGGTATTTAAGATTCCCGATGCCATATCATGATAATCCGGGCATATCAAAATCGCCGGTATTTTATATATGTTTGCTGACTGCCTCTCTATCTCAGCACCGATATGAATCGCAAGAAATGCAGTTTCATCCTCATTCACCATAAAATGATAACGATCCATCAAATCCAGTGCAATATAAATAGCAATATCAAATACGATCGGACTATTGTTCTTAATCGCCTGCGTCATCGGATTCTTTGTGGACCGCCCTGTTTTTGCACGAAAGATCAGATTTTTCAGATGCAGGGCAAACGGTGTGATAAAGGTGTTTGCAGAAAGATCAATCATATACAGATTATCAATCATACGGACATACTCTCTTGTCAAGGCAAGCACATCCTCACCTACAGCATTTTTTAATGCTGTACTGGATACATCCAATGAAAAATTGGCATTTGCGCGAAACAGCATATACAGCTCAAAGTATTCATAATCATTAAATGCAATACCGAACCTTTGTTCGATCTGCTGCCTCAGGCTGCTCAAAAAAGCTTCCTCCTGTGATGAAGTAAACGTGAAATCCGTCTGTCCGGAATCCAGCTCCTTTCCATTCAGCTCCCGATCAATCATAATCAGAAGATGCAAAAGCAGATTCAAGGCGGCAAAATCATTTAAATAATACGTATATTTTTTAAATGTCTGATATATGATTGTCTGCAGCGCATCAATATCTATACTGTCAAAATTTTTGCGCAGTAAATCAAGATTGATATAGCTGTTTTTCGCCTCTTCATTGATTACATAACTCATCAGTCTGCGTTTATCCTTCTCACTTCCCTGCATATAGACACAGTCATTTTCACAGGGAAATGCGATGTGATAGGCGGAAAAGATTTTATTCATTTTATAGATTACGGTTTTGACTGTGGAGTAGCTCACACAAAGCATATCGCTAAGATCAAATACATTCAATCCAGAATGGTGATGCAGCATGAGCTGTTTAATGATATAAAAGGAGCGCTCCTCCTGTGTCTGCGGAATCTTTTGATCATCAAGAGCAGCCAATAAGGAGGACACCGTATTGGTATGCAGCTCATAGCCGTTGCGTGAAGATGCGATTATACTTTTCCCATACAGTCCGTTTATCTCATGGACGTAATTTTTTATCGAGCGAGGAGTAACCTTAAGCGCATTTGCAAGCTCCTTCCCGCTCATCGGCCGGTTATGAATAGATAAAAAACGAATCATTTCCAATTGTTTCTTATTCATATGTAAAACCTCCTGCTCATTTATTTCATTATAACAATTCCAACAGAAATTACAACTTTGCTTCTTCCTGTAAGGGGAAATCACATATTTCCCCCTGAAGGAAACATTCATACCTTCCCTCCTTTCCCCGTAAAGGAAAAAGACAGGTTGATGAAATCTATCAAATTCCGCATAATGTAGGTGTCAAGAAAAACGGAGGTGAAAAAATGGAAACCTTGAAAATACTGCTTTGCTGTGGTGCCGGTATGTCCAGCGGCTTCTTAGCAAGCAGCGCCAGAAAAACAGCGAAAAAGAAAAAGCTGAACGTAACGATTGAAGCACGCAGTGCTTCTGAGGCAAACGAGCTGCTCTCCACCATTGATGTTCTGCTGATCGGTCCGCATTATGCAAAAGAAATCAATAAGTTTCAAGAGCTTGCAAATCCGCATGGTGTTGCAGTTGCGTTGATACCGGAAGACATTTACGGTTCTCTCGACGGTGAGCGCCTGATCGCTTTTGCACAGACTTTAAAGAATTAAAAAAGCTAAGAGGGCAATCTTAGCTTCATGAGAAATCGCTTTGCATTAGATTTCTTCAGAAACAGCATACATCGATTCTGAAGAAATAGCAATAAAAACAGGAGGAAAGTTATGAATACATTCATGAATTGGCTGGCAGATTCCTTTGTGCCAAAATCAAACAAGATATTAAGCAAGCCCTGGATTTCCGCATTGGGCTCCACTATGCAGAAGGTAATTCCATTCATTTTAACAGGCTCCGTAATATTTCTATACAATGTGCTTGTGTCCTTTTTTCCATCACTGCCGGATCTGGGGCCGATCAGTGATTTCAGCTTTGGCATCATCTCCCTGATCGTTGCCTTTACAATTGCGAATCAGTGTATGGAAAAGCTGGGACATCCGAGTTATATGATCAACGCAGGTATCGCTTCCATCGGTGTTTTCCTGATGGTCGCAATCCCGATTGGTGAGGATGCCGACAGCATTTCCGCTCTGATGAATCATGTAAGTGCCAGCGGTATTGCAGTTGCCATGATTACAGGTCTGTTTACCTCTATCATCTTTCACCTATGGGCAAAGCTGCAGTTTCTGAAGGACAGCAGTATTCCGGATTTTGTTTCTACCTGGATCAATACAGTTGTACCAAACCTCATTTCATTAGGTGTCATCATGATCATGGTCAAGCTTATGGAGGTAAATGTGTACGCTGCCATTATATCAATCTTTACACCATTGATACAAATCGGTCAGACACTGCCCGGTCTGGTACTCATGTGTTTTACTCTGGCTTTCTTCTACACCCTGGGTATTTCAAGCTGGACCTTCAACGCCATCACAACACCGATTCTCATGGCCGGTGTGCAGGCCAACCTGGAGCAGATTGCTGCAGGACAGGCGGCAACACATATCGTCAGCCATACGACCTTCTGGTCTATCAGCTTTATCACAATGGGCGGCGTCTGTGCAACGCTGGCGCTCAATGTCCTCATGTGCTTTTCAAAATCAAAGCAGCTGAAAATGCTGGGAAAAGTTTTCCTTGTCCCTTCCATCTTCAACATCAATGAGCCGTTAATGTATGGCGCAAAGGTTGTCTTCAATCCTCTGCTGATGATCCCTGCATGGATCAATGCGATTGTCGGACCAGTCTATGTCTGGGTGATTATGAGCCTGGGCTTACTCAACATCCCTGCACAAATGATGGAAATCGGACAGGTACCTGCACCAATTTCTTCTGTCCTTGCAACACAGGATATCCGTGCTGTCTTATGGTGGATCATTTTATTCCTCATTTATGGAATGATCTGGTATCCGTTTTTCAAGGTATATGAGAAACAGAAATTAAAAGAAGAAACGACAGCAGCTGTCGAATAACAATACATACAATACGGAGGACTTCTTATGAACGAACAAAACGAACTGCTTACAGCAGCCATGCAGATTATACTGCATGCTGGGAATGCCCGTAATGCTGCTGACGAAGCATTGGAGGAAGCAAAGCGCTTTAATTTTCAGGAGGCTGCTTCACATTTACAGAAAGCTGAGGAAGCGATCACACTGGCACATAAGTCACAAACGGATATCATTCAAAAGGAAGCCGGTGGATATGGCTATGAACCAAGCCTGTTATTTGCCCATGCGCAGGATACCCTGATGACGATTAAGTCGGAGCTGCATTTAAGCAGGCAGCTGATTGATGTATTAAAAATCATAAAGAATAATAAATAAAGAAGTTTGCAGAAAGCACATGAATTGCATCACATACAAAGGGGAGCAGAAATGTGCGCTCCCGATAAGAAAACATCGTGGGGCAAGAGAGAAACGGTATAGCTTACGGCTATGCCGTTTCTTTCATTTATGCCGTGTATCGAAAACTTTTGAGATTTCCAGGATGCCGATACCCTTGTAGTAGATATCCACTTCCTGCCGGCGGTTTACCTTGCTGTGCGGATCGGTCGCTGCGTAAATAACGATCTTCTCAACAAACTCGTGCAGGATATGGGGTGTCAGCTCCGGGATTTCCGTGTACCTGTCAACGATGGATAGAAACCTGTCAACATTGGCGCTCTGGTTTTCAGCCGCCTCGACTTCTTCACGGAGCAGAAGCGCCTGATCTTTCAGTGCGCTCTGTTCGTCCTCGTAGTCCTGAGACAGCTTGCGGAAACGCTCGTCTGTCAGCTTGCCGGAAATGTTGTCCTCATAGAGGCGCTTGAAAATACCGTCAAGCTCTTTGATACGCTTTTCAGCGTCAGACAACAGCTTTTTCCTTTTGGATAGCCCTTTGTTACGCTCTTTCATATCCATATCCGTGACCATCTGAACAAACCGCTCTTTGTGCTGCCGAGCGAAGGAAACGATTTCCCGCAGGTTATCAAGGATCAATTCCTCCAGGATAACGGTACGGATGGAATGGGTCTCCCCACACACATCTTTCCCTTTGCGATACCCAGAACAGATGTAGTATTCCTGATCTTTGCGGAAACCCGTTGCTCTGCACTGATACATGATTGAGCCACAGTCTGCACAATACATCATGCCGGAGAACATTCCCATTTCACCCATTTTTGTTGGGCGGCGCCGTGTCTGCCTTGCCAGTCGTGCGGCGTCGGCCATTGCCTCCGTCCAGATTGGCTCATGGGTATTCTCAAAAATGGCCCACTCACTTTCAGGGTTCAGAATGGTCTTTTTGCTCTTGTAGGATTTCTTCCGTGTCTTGAAGTTCACCGTGTGTCCAAGGTATTCACGCCAGCGATCCATCATATCCGCTATCGTGGAGGAGTCCCAGGAACAAGGATCGCCCTGCTTTTTCGTATTGCATTTGATATCCTTGCTCTCATAGTAGGCGGCCGGAGTGAGGATTTTCCTCTCCTTCAGCTTTCTTGCGATTTGTGAAGGTCCGAAACCGTCCATAATGCAAAGGCCAATCTCATACACAACCTGGGCAGCTTCTTCATCCCTGATCCAAAGTTTCGGATTATCGGGCGATTTCATATACCCATAGGGCGGGCAACTCGTTAGGTGCTCCCCAGAATTACCCTTCACCTTCATCACGGCACGGATTTTTTTGCTGGTGTCTTTCGCATACCACTCGTTGATGATATTGCGGAAGGGGGTAAACTCATTGTCACCCTGGACACTGTCCACACCATCATTGACAGCGATAAAATGAACATCGTGCTCCGGGAACATGATTTCCGTATACATGCCTACTTGCAAATAGTCACGGCCGAAACGGGACATATCCTTGATAATGACACGCTTGACGATACCAGCCTCAACATCAGCAATCATTTCCTGGAACCCAGGGCGATTAAATGTCGTACCTGAAATACCGTCGTCAATGTAAAAGCGGAAGTTGGTATATCCATGTTCAAGAGCGTATTTTTGCAGGATTTTCTTCTGATTAATGATACTGTTGCTGTCGCCCTCCAGTTTATCGTCCTGGGACAATCGGCAGTACAGAGCGGTTACTTCTTCGGTACTCATAGCTGCATAAGGAAATTGAAGCGCGGCAGCGGTGTTTGACTGATAAAACATAATAACCTCCAATCTGGCAGTCAAACACGGTATGAAGTTCTACACTTATTTTACCGCGCTTTTTGGATTTTGTCTGCCTATGGAGGTCAAGTTGTTATGGCTTTTTTTCGGACTTCGTCCTTGATAAGCCTTTCTATTTTAGAAACCACACCGTCCTTCGCCTGCTCAGGAAAGAAAGAATTGACGATGAAGGTTGTATATCCGATTTTCTTTTCGCTCCGCACAGGCGGGGCGTATTTTATCTCTTTCTTTTCAGAGATTCTATCTTCTTGCATAAATTACCCCTTTCATTATTTGCAAGTTGAATAACGAATAAAAGAGGCAAATACGGACGGCTGCTGGCACAGCTCCACGGGAATCTCACCCCGGCCCATGCTTGTGGGTGCGGCGCGCAATGCTTTGAGGGCGTTCAACGCGCGAGTATCTTTGACCTGTCTGTATGTCGTCGCCCGCAGGTTGCCACGCCTGCTTTGCGGCCTGGTGTGGATCGCTCGCTCCTGGGAGGTCATGGCGCGCCGGCCGTATGGCTCGATACAGAACAGAATGTATCCGTCTGCCTTATACTGCACCGTCGGCCTCCCGCCGGGCTTTCTTTTTCAAAGCGCATGGAGCTTCATTGTCGGATCGTCGGAGCAAGGAAAGGGAGTGAAACTCGCCCCAACGGTTTTAGGCCGACAATACCTTGAAGCCCGTCACGATGCTGTGGATCAGCTTCGTTTCAAGCCTGAGCCGCATATCTTCATCGACATACAGGTATGTATTCCCGTATTCGTCCTTCAGCGGCCTGGTGGCAAGAGCCCGGATGTAATTCTGATAGTGAGCGACCACGGCGGCAAGGGCGTCCTCGTCGCCGGCCACGGCTGCCAGGATCACAGGCACCGGGATAGGTTTCACTTGTCCGGCCATTCAAATCCCTCCTTCATCAGATACTCGCGCAATTCTTTCAGCGTGACAAGCCGCCGTTTGGATATGGTCTGACGGACGACATTCAGCCGCTCGCTGATCTCGCGATCACTCATACCCAGGAAGTAGGACAGCAGGATCACATCCCGCTTGCCCTCCGGCAACTGCGCTATGGCCTCGGCCAGAAGATTGCCGGTCACGACTACCGGGAGACCCTGTACCTCAAAGACATGCTCGTCCATGAAATACTTGTCCCATGTGGCGGTCTGCTCCAGCTCGGAAGCTGTCAGCTCGTCCAGGGGTTTTTCCTGTTCCCGGCGGCGGACGTATTCACGCTGAATACACCTTGCCTCGTTTTTCAAAACCGTGGTACAAAAAGCGCCAAACTGATTTTGAATACGCTGCTCATTGGAGTCTTTCATTTTCTCACCTCCCTTCGCGCCCGCAGGTACGGGGTGGTGATTTCCTCCCTTTTCGCCTCAGTAATGCAGGGATCGCCAAATCAGCAACCGCGAAGGAAAGAAAATTTTTATGAAAGGCTCCGATGGATAGCGAAGGCCCGCACAAACAGAAAAAAGCGCCTATCTGCCGAACGCAGATAGGCGCAAATGAATTATTGGAGGTATTTACATGATTTGTGTATTCATACTTATAGCCGGAATAATCCGCTGCTGGGTATAGGCTTTTTTTGACAATGTACTTTCTGTCGGTTTATATCGATAGAATATTCGCAACATGACGGCTCCCTCCTAAAGCCGCCGTATTGCCTGCGTCAAGGCTTCATTCTTGTAGAGGGCAAAAGAACGGCAGCTTTGATTTCTCAAAACCGCCGCCAAAAATATGTAAAATGAGCATAGGAAAGGGCCTGCCCAGCAGCGGTTTTTTTCTTTTCTGCCGCTGGGCAGATTATTTTCAGATATGAACTTTAGATAATTACGCCGTCCTGTACAGTAATCACACGGCTGCTACTCTTAGCGGCCTCCGGCGAATGTGTCACCATGATGATTGTCTGGCCGCTATTCTGGTTAATCTCGCGCAGCAGGTTCATAATCTCGGCCCCGGTCTTACTGTCCAAATTTCCCGTAGGCTCGTCCGCAAAAAGAATTTCAGGGTTTCCGATCAGGGCGCGGGCGATTGCCACACGCTGCTGCTGGCCGCCAGATAATTCACGCGGCGTATGTTTACGTCGATTAGACAGGCCGACAATCTCTAAAATTTGATCGAGCTGCTTTTTGTAGCTGCCCATCTTTTTGCCGTCCAAGAGCAGAGGAAGCATGATATTTTCCTCTACATTCAAGTTGGGAATGAGGTTATAGAACTGAAAAACAAAGCCAATTTTCTGCCGCCTGATACGGCTCATTTTTTCATCCCCGAAGTGGGAAATATCCGTACCATTCAAAAGGACATGGCCGCTGGTCGGAACATCCAGCCCCCCAAGAATATAGAGCAGCGTACTCTTTCCAGAGCCGGACGGCCCCATGATAGATACAAATTCCCCTTGCATGACCTGCAATGAAATATCCTTGAGTACCTTTGTGGTGGTATCACCAAGGCGAAAATCTTTTGTGATATGTTTTCCCTCAACGGCAATATTGCCAACGATTGATTTCATGTGAAAACCTCCCATCTTGTATTATTCAAATTTGATTTCTTCCACCAGCTTCATGCGGCGGCTCTTGAAAATCGGCACGACAGAGCCAAGCAGGGTCACAAGGATTCCCATGCCGCCAGCGGTTAGGAATGTAACAGCATCCAGTTTCGGCACCATCGAGATTTTAGGGCCAGCCACAAGGAAAATCGTCTGAATTTCCATATAGGAAACAAAAATTGCAATAACAGCCCCGATCAGGCCAGAGGAAAAGCCCTCAATCAATGTCATTTTCATGTTCTGCCGGTTGGAAAGCCCCACCGACTTATACATAGCAACGCTTCGCCTCTTTTGGATATAGTTAATCAACAGATTATTGATAACGCCCACAGTAGCCAGCAAAAGGATAAAATAGGTCATGCTGTGCATGGGCTGCAAAAAGGCTCCTACAATGGACAAGGCGTCCGTATTAAATTCCTCCACCGTCCGGCTCCAATTCGATGTTTCGCCAAACAGATCACGAATTTGTACCATAATAGCGTCCGGGTCTGCGGCGGTATAGGCGAGGAAATCATAGGCGGAAGCGTCAAAATCGGAAACGGCATAGGCGGAAGAAATCAACGCTTCTACATCCGTAGCCCTTGATTTGAAGCTGCCCACTACCAGATAATCGTTTTGTCCAGTGCCGCAAGTTAGGGATAAGGTATCGCCTATGTCAAAGCCGGTGCGCTCTATACAGCTTTCACTTAATAAGATAGCTCTTTCCCCTGCAAAGGCCGAAATAGCCTGTTCTTCCATGCCTTTTTTCGTATAGTGGAGCGCCAGCATGGAGCTGTACCATTCCAGATTATCCGTTGCTTCCAAACGGCTAAAAGTCATACCGTTTGCCTGCATCCGATTTTCATATGCATAGACAGGAAGCACCTTTTTAATCCCATCCATGTTCTTAACCTGCTCTACAAAATCCGGCTCCATGTACCCATCTGCAAAGCCTTGAAGCTCGGCCCCATTGAAAACGTCGCTTACATAGGTAGTCACAAAATTTCCGACAACGGTAATAGCAATCACAGCGGAAATGCTGATAAACAGCAGCGTGATATTTTGTGAAGTGTTTTTGTTGTCCCGCATATTCCGGGCGGCCAACCTGCCCTCATTCCCCAGGACTGCACCGTAGAGGTATTCCAGCCCCGCAGAGATTAAATTTGTCAGCAGCGGAACAATCAGAATTGTGGTAGCGATCAGCCCCAGCAGAGAGAATCCACCGGCCAGATACAGCATATTTCCAGATGCCAGTTTTGGAAGAATAACCGAGATTACAAAAAGCACGACACCAGCGCCGACGATCAATCGCCGGGGGATATGTTTTTCTTCCACATTGCCAAGCACCACGTCTTTGATCGGCAGGCGGCTCGCCCGACGTACCGGGAGCCATGCGGAAAGCAAAGACACAATTACCGCAACAGCAAAGGAAAAAATGATACTGAATGGAGAAATTACAACAGGAATCTCAATACCCTGCGAAAGAGATTGTCCCATCCCCTGTAAAATCAATTTCAAGACCAATGTTCCCACGGGAATACCAATCAGACCGCCCATAACACCATATAAGGCACTTTCCAGCAGAAGAATATGGGTCACAGCTTTTTGCGTGGCTCCAATGCTGCGGAATGTTCCAATCACCGGCAGCCGGTCTAAGGTAATTACCTTGTAGCTGCTGTAAATGATAAAAACACTCATTGTCAGGGAGAAAAAGCTAATCAGGAAAAACGGCATAGATTTTTGCCTTGCGTCTGCGGCGATCCGCGCCTCGTTTACTACCTCGGACACTTTATATTCCCCGTCAGGAAGTGCCGCCGTCAGCTCACTTTTCAATTCAGCGGTAGACGTTCCCTCGGCTGGTTCAATGAGAATTTCTGTATATCCGTCTGTCTGGCCTAATAGCTCGGATAATGTAGACAAAGGCAAAAGGGCGGTTGCCCCTCTTGTATGCCGGAGAAAAACCGTATCGTAGGCAGCAATCTCCGCTATCTCTAAAGTGATCGGCTGTCCACCAATTTGCAGCGTGATGGTATCGCCCGCTTTCATTCCATATTTTGAAGTAAAGCGGTCTGGCAAGATCACCTGATTGCCGCTAAAATCTGCAATTTCACCGCCATTTGCCAAACGGGGAGGATTGATTTGATTGAGCTGGATAAGGTCAGCCGCTATCAAGTCAATGGTTTCATAATAACCGTTTTCGTGATAAAGAGCCGAACTCTCTAATATCCCAACGCTGGCGCTGATTGAGGATAACTCCGGCAGGATGCCGGTATCAATCCCTCCATCTACCGCACTTACGGAGAGTGTCGCACTACCGGCCATACCGCGAGCCATTTTCCGTTGCGCGCTTTCATAAGAAGCTCCAATGGAAAAGGATACAAACAACAGAGTTGTTGAAAGTAAAATCGACAGCAGCATAACAGCCGTCCGGGTCTTTCTCTCTTTGACATTTGTGAAAATGTATTTCAATATGATTTTCAAAATAACACCTACTTTCTATTGGATGTCCTTTCGGTATCTTCCAATGCGTTCTCGATTGCTTTTAATACGGTATCGCTGGTAAGGGTCGCGCCAGAGATGGCGTCCACTTCTAATGACTGTTCGGAACATACCGCCCCGGCGATTTGATTTGCCTGCTCCATATAGGAGGCTTTATGCTCCACAACCTCAATACCGATTATTTTATGGTCTTGTATCTCAACTTTAACGACAGCAAATAGAATTTTGTTCTGGCATACGCCGATATACTCACCGTCTGCAATCGTATTCAGATCAACTGTGCCTATATCTAAAGCCTGCGGACGTAATAAGAACGCCACAAGGATAAAGCCGACACAGAGTGTAGCCGCAATCGTCAGACAATATGGAACAACCTTTTTCATTTTTTCTTTCACGTTGTCACCTCCTTATGAGCAAGAAAAAAGGTTGGTAGCTATCACTAAAACAATGATAGTTTACCAACCTTAATCTAATTTTCAGGCAACCTTAATTAACCTTAATGGGGAGAAAATTCGATTTGAAATGCAGTTCCCACAGTAGGAATACTGGAAACGGAAATTGTGCCGCCATGTATCTCAATAATGCCTTTGGCGATAGCCAGCCCTAATCCGCTCCCCTCTGGTTTTTGATCGGTGTTAGTTCCACGATAATAGCGGTCAAAAAGATGTTCGATTGTTTCGGACTCCATGCCTTTTCCATTATCAGCAACACAGATTTTTAATGAGGAATTGTCATGCAATATGCTAAGGGTGACTTCGGTATGTTCGTCCCCATGTACAAACGCATTGATGATTAAATTCCGAAAAGCCCTTGTAAAAAGTATCTGGTCGAATGAGAATAAAACAGTTTCTTCCGTACTTTCAAAATGAATGGTACGGTTCTCGTATTCCGGGGTATTCAGAATATCAATCGCCAGCTCTTTGAGAAAACGCACAATATTCTTTTCCTCCCGGTTGACAGGGATCATACCATTTTCTAATTGATAGGTCAGCTTCAGATCGTCAATGAGTGTTTCCATATAAGAAACATTCTTTAGCATAATTCCGGCATAACGCATGTTTTGCTCCTGACTTTTCCCGCCAGTTTCTTGTATAATCTCTGCATACCCTTTGATCGGGGAAAGCGGCGTTTTCAGGTCGTGGGTGATATTTGAAATCCATTCTTCACGCATTTTGTCAATCTGTAACCGCAGTTGATCGCTGGCCTTAATTTCTTCATCCAACGTGTTCAGGCTATCATATAAATCATGGAATACGCCGTGATCTTGAATCGGAAGATAGCTGCGGACAGAAATTTCTTGAATAGAGGCTGTCAGCCTCTTTATGGCCTTTGTTGTAAAAATCCCATAGAGAACACCCGAAATCAGGACAAGCAAAAGCAGCGCAGAGAGGATAGGCAAGATAATGGTTTTACCACCTGCAAACCGTTCCCCGTTGACGTACATTGTGACTTTGGAAACATCCACAGGGAAGTACAAAATATAGATATAATCTGTTCCAGCGTTGGAAGCTGTACCAACAAAAGCGGTGGCTTCGCTACTTTCCAATTTTCCCGCTTGAAAGAGCTGCAACAACTCTACATTGGAATATATTGCATTGGCCTGCTCTGGCTCTTGATAGCTGAACACCTCGCGGCCGGAGGGGTCTAAAATCTGGATACCAACCCTATTGTCCTGCAATAATTCCATTCCTGCCTGCTTAACCTGCGGCGAGGCGTTTATGAAAATAATCTGATCTTTGAAATCTTCTGTAAACGTTTTAGGCCAGTCGCTTTTTGCGATTGCGCCATCTGATGTCTGAATGGAGAGTGTCATAAAAATAAGACAGCCTGCCAATAAAACAGCACCCAACAGCGACAGAAAGAAAATCAGGTAAATATGAAATATTGTGCGATAGCCTGATCGTTTCATTTAGTCAATCCTCTTTTTGAGCTTATAGCCCAAACCTTTCACAGTAATAAGCTGCTGCGGGTTAGAGGGATTATCTTCAATTTTTTCCCGCAGATGACGGATATGTACCATAATGGTGTTATCACAAATGCTGCTGTATTCGCCCCATACCTGTTCATAAAGCCGCTCTTTACTAATAATTTTATCTGCATTTTCCATAAGATAAGACAATAGCAGAAATTCACGGCCCGTCAGTCCGATTTCCTGTCCGGCTTTATAGACCCGGCAACTTTCTTTATCAATCGAAATCGGCCCAACAGTCATACGGACCGTATCGCTCATGGAGAGGGCTGTTTGATATTGCTGGCGGCGGAGCTGTGCTTTGACGCGGAACACCACTTCGCGCGGGCTAAATGGTTTGGTAATGTAATCATCGCCGCCATAGGACAGTCCGAGGATTTTATCAATATCGTCATTTTTGGAGGATAGAAACAGGATAGAACAATAGGAAAATTCCCGGATTTTCTTGCATACTTCCAGCCCGTCAATATCAGGAAGCATAATATCCAAAACGATTACGTCCGGCTGAAATTCCCGGCAAATGTTCAAGGCTTGCAGCCCGGTATAGGCTTTCTGGGTGGAATGAAACCCCTCCTTTTGCAGCACTTCTTCCAACAAATCAACAATATCCTTTTCATCATCCACTAACAAAATTTTATTTTCCATTTTGATACCTGCTTTCTTTTCTCCGGCCATCCATCGGCTTTTCTGCGTTCTTTGGTATCAGCCACATATAACCGATTTTTGAGACACCTGGTATCCTATTATCTTCACAAAGTCTTTGTACCCGTCTTTCAGAAATGCCCCATTTCCTCGCCGCTTCGGGGCAAGACATATATTCCATGATCCACCCACCCTTTCTTCAAAGTCTATCAGTATAATTATATACGGAAAGCCGAATAATAGCAAGGCTCAAACTGTGAATTATTTTGGCTATCTACAAGAACTATGTAGACATATTCAGAGAGAAAGGGGAACAGTAAAATGTAGTAGGGTGAATGAATATGGCAAAAAGACCAGTACCAAAGTACAACTTTAAGCCCTTCGGGGACGCAATCAAAGCGGCAAGAAATGGACGCAAGGAGTCCAGGAATAAGGTGGGAGACGAAATGTATCTCTCACCCCGTTATCTTGCCAACATTGAAAATAAGGGACAACATCCAAGCCTCCAGATTTTCTTTGAGCTTGTTTCCCGCTACCATATCTCGGTGGATCAGTTTCTCTTTGAAGATCATGCAGACGGCAAGACCACAGCCCGCCGGCAGCTTGATACCCTGCTCGATGGCCTGAGTGATAAAGAAATCAAAATCATCACTGCCACCGTTCAGGCGATGTTGGATGCCAGAGCGGAGGATGAAGAATGATGTTCCCGGCACAACTGAATATGGATTAAAAGACGCTATGAACTGATACGGTTTGTAGCGTTTTTTCTTTGCCCAGAAGGTAGCAAAGGTGGAGTTTCCGGTATTACATAGGTACGGGAAAAGAAACGATAGCAAGCACAGCAAGCGAGTACCCGCTTGCGAATTTTCCGATTTTCAGGTCCCTTGCCCGAAAATGAAAAATGCTTGTTGGGATAATCCCAAACCCTTATAGAGAACAGAGGCGGCACATGGCGAACCGAAAACGGAATATCCAAATAAAATTTTATGTCACGGAGGAAGAAAAACGCCTCATTGACGAGAAGATGGCCCAGCTTCCCACACGGCGGATTGGTGCCTATCTTCGCAAGATGGCGATTGATGGCTTTATCATTTACACCGATACCGCGGATATCAAGGCGTTCACTTCGGAACTGGCCGCCATCGGCCGGAATATTAACCAGATTGCCAAGCGGATCAACGCCACCGGCTCCCCCTATCAGGCGGACATGGAGGAAATCCGGGAAAGGCTGGATGAGATATGGCAATTACAAAGACGCATCCTATCAAGTCAACGCTGAAAGCGGCCATTGACTATATCTGCAACCCCGTCAAGACGGATGGAAAACTGCTGGTGTCCTCCTATGGCTGCACCGCTGAAACAGCGGACATTGAATTTGAGTGGACCCGCCGCCATTCCATCGACAAGGGCACGAATCTGGGCCGCCACCTGATCCAAGCCTTTGAGCCTGGGGAGGTGACGCCGGAGGAAGCCCATGAGATCGGGATGCAGCTTGCAAAAGAAATCCTGGGCGGCAAGTATGAGTTTGTATTAACCACCCACATAGACAAGGATCATGTTCATAACCACCTGATTTTCAATGCGGTCAGCTTCACGGATCACAAGCACTACCATTCCAACAAACGGAGCTATCACTATATCCGCCGCACCAGCGACCGCATTTGTAAGGAACATGGATTGTCCGTCATCATCCCCAGCCAGGACAAGGGCAAGAGCTACATTGAACACCAGGCGGCCCAGGCCGGGACCAGCTACAAGGCGAAGCTGAAAGCCGCCATTGACCGGCTGATCCCCGCCTCCACCGACTTTGAAGATTTGCTGCTCCGCCTGCAGAGGGAAGGATACGAGATTAAGCGGGGAAATTATGTTTCCTGTCGGATCTCGGATCAAGAGCGGTTTACCCGGATGAAAACCCTGGGCGTGGACTACACGGAGGAAGCCATCGCCGCCCGGATCGCCGGACGCTCCAGACCGTCCAGACAGCCAAAGCAGCGTGACGGGAAGATCAGCCTGCTCATTGATATTCAGAACAACATCAAGACCCAGCAGAGCACCGGGTTCGCGCATTGGGCGAAGCTGAACAATCTGAAACAGGCAGCCAGGACGATGAACTTCCTGACGGAGCAAGGGATCACCAGCTATGGAGAGCTGGAAAGTAGGCTTGCCACCGTGACAGAGCGGAGGGATACCGCTCACGCCTCCATCAAAGAGATAGAAACCCGGACAGCGGAGCTATCCCTTGTGATGAAGCACGCCGCCACCTATCGTCAGTTGAAGCCAATGTATGACCGCTATCGCCAGTCCAGGGACAAAGAGAAATTTTTGCGCGGCCATGAGAACGAGATCATCCTATTTGAAGCCGCTGCCAGGGAACTAAAGAAGCTGGGTGCTGTTCCATTGCCATCCACAGAGAGCATGAAAAAAGAACTGGCAGAACTCACTGCAAAGAAGGACGCGCTGCTTGCGGAATACCGAACCGCCAGAAGCGAGGCACAGGAGTATGAGACCATCCGCCAGAATGTGGATGCTCTATTGCATATAGCAAAAGAAAATGTACGGTATAAAGCGCACGAACTATCATAATTATTTCTTTTTTCGACATACATGTTGATTTATCCATTGATTCAGTCTATAATGTTACTAACAATGTTGTTTTCAAAGTTGTTAGTGGGAGGTTCCGTATGCCAGAAGCAAATATGTTATTAAAGCAAGCTCTCAATGAAACACCCAATCTCAGAGCAGGAGAAGTATTCCTCGTAAAGGACTTGTTTCGTGGATATGAGTGGAACCGGATTTCGAGAAGTAATCGGTTGCTACTTGGAACGTTATTTCTGAATTATATCAAGTCCCATCCCGATGATATTGATATTTTAGAAAAGACATCCTCAGGTCAACAGAAATATGCTAAAAAGTAGCTTAAGCGTGTTAATTGCTTATTAGAAAAGAGGTGAACTTAGTGAACTACTCTCCTTTACGTTATCCCGGCGGTAAAAGTAAAATTGCACCGCTTATTCGTCTTATCATTGAAAAAACTGGAGGTACTGGGATTACATATATTGAACCATTCGCCGGTGGAGCTGGCGTTGCACTAAGTTTGCTCATTGAAGGTTCGGTAAATCAAATAGTTATAAATGATTATGATAAAGCCATTTATTCTTTCTGGCGTGCGTTAAAAGAAACTCCGCAAGAATTGATTAACCTTATCGAACAAACTCCCCTAACAGTCAATGAGTGGAAACATCAGAAGGAAATATATTGTACACAGAACAAAAAATACTCTGTTGAATTGGGATTCGCGGCGTTTTACCTCAATCGTACAAATCGATCAGGCATCCTTAGCGCTGGACCGATAGGTGGGTACAATCAAACTGGCAATTATAGTATGAGCGCACGGTTTAACCGAGATGCGCTAATTAGCCGAGTTCAGGAAATTGCTAACTATAAATCTCAAATTGTAGTCTACAACAAAGAAATTCGCAGCTTTATTAGCGGTGTAATTCCTAAATATCAGGATCACGCTTTTGTTTATTTTGATCCTCCATATTACGAGAACGGGCAACGGCTTTATAAAAACTTTTTCTCACCAACGGATCATGCGGATATTGCCCACAACATAGTAACTGGTGTAAATTGCCCGTGGGTTATTACTTATGACGATGTCCCTGAATTAAGAGAGATTTACGCAGGTTTTGTGCAACGGCGGTATAATTTGAATTATAGTGTTGCTAACAAAGGGAAAGGTTCTGAAATTATTATATTCAAATCTCCCAGCCTTCTGCCATCGGCTGGTGAAATAAAGAAACACATGGGAGATTTCCAGCTTACAGAAGTATAAACGAGGAGTAGTATAGATTATGTATAAAAAGATACAGATTAAAGATTTTCGGCTTTTTCAGAATCAGACAATACTCCTTGGCAAATACTTGACTATTCTGAGCGGAAGAAACTCCACCGGCAAGTCTACTATTTTAGGTATGATTGCAAATTCAGGAGAACTTAAGAAGAAAGATGGCGTTACATATTCTTCAAAAGCTTTTCGCGCAGAGTTTAGCGAGTTATTCAAAGGCAGTCGGCAGTTTGACAATATAGGACCAGATCGTTTTGAGATTACCTTAAGTGATGAAGATGGTAACGAAATAGATTATCGCAGCTTTAGAACAGCTTGGCAAACCAAGGATAAATTCCGAAAAAAACAACAGCTTGGCGCACCCGAGGATCAAGGCCCAGAGATGCCTGAGGCAAAAAAAGAAAAAGCGCCTCATGAGGAACGCTTTAGAGTAATTCCGTTCAAGAAACTGGATGATGGTAAGAAAACTGAAGCAAAGTTTAATTATCCAGTCCTTTATTTAGGATTATCCCGCCTTTTCCCTATCGGCGAATCTCAAGATAGTGCTATTTCAACTAAGACTATATCCTTTAAGTCCGAAGAACATCGCAAATGGTTTGTGGAGAAGTATAAAAGCATTTTGTCGATGCAAACCGATGTACAAGAAGTTACAAATTATTCTATTGGTGAAACTGATAAAAAAAGTGGTATAGGCATCAGTACAGACCATTACGACTATTTAACTAATTCCTCCGGCCAAGATAATCTTGGCCAAATTCTCTTGGCACTGCTTTCATTTAGAAAGCTAAAAGAAGAACAGGGAAGTTCATGGCAAGGCGGTATATTGCTCATTGATGAAATTGATGCAACACTTCACCCAGCGGCTCAAAGCAAACTGATTAGTCTGCTTACCCAAGAAGCCAGAAGCCATCAGATTCAAATCGTTGTTACAACGCACAGTCTCAGCTTTTTACGGGATATTTGTAAGCAGACTGCATATAATAATCACGATGATACTGTGAACAATAAGGTTGAGCTTTACTATTTGACTAACGCCAATCGGAAGTTAGAGATAAAGCGCAATCCTCCATTTGCAGAGATTGAGAGTGATTTAATGGTTATTTCTGCTGTTCAAAATAGTAATAAAATAAAGCTATACTCCGAAGATGCTGAAGCACGATGTTTTTTGAAATACCTTGTTCAAGATTATCTTGTGTATGTGGATGAACTTGATATTACCATAGGTTGTGATCAGTTAATAAACCTTTACGGTGCGGATTTACAATATTTTGGAAATACCCTTATTGTATTTGATGGGGACGTTACAGAAAAGCAACTAAGCAAAATTCCCAAAGCGATGCGAGATAGTCTTGGAAATATACTTAAACTTCCCGGTGAAAAAAGCCCCGAAGAAATGTTGTATGACTATCTTCTTTCTCTTGGTTCAGATCATGATTTTTGGTCAGGTGGAGCTCAGCGGGTAGGATTTACATGGGATTACTTTAATGAACATGGCCCAAAATCTGACGACTACAAACAAGAGAAGGACCGAGAAAAATATAAAAAATGGTTTATTGACCACCAGCAGTTCTTTGAAAGTACAAAACTTATGGACTTTTGGAAAAGAGATAATCCAGAACTTGTGCAGAAGTTTAGGGAAGATTTCCGTATTGCGCATAACCACATTGCTAAACGGACGATGACTATGCCTATCGAAGAACAATAAAAAAGCGGGAGTACAGCCAATCGGACGAACCGAGAAGCTGTACTCCCGTTTTGCGTTATAAGAAGTGTTTGAAAATCGGCCTTTATCTCCGCATATCAGCAGAAGCAGACTCCCATGGGAAATCATAAGGACACCTGTTGGAAAAGCCGATGCAGGAGATTATTTTGTCCTTTTTGAACCCTTATCCTTGCGGCTTTTTGAGCGTTTGGAAAGATAAAGGGGACAGGCCACCAGCACCGCCCGGAAACTCTGCTTGCAGTCATGGACGCAGCCCTGGCAGACCTTATTATACTGCCGTCTGCCGTTCTCGCCCAAAAAGAAGGACCATTCCAACCGCCATTTCTTGCTCCGGCTCATAGATCGCCATGCTCCGGGGTCTCCCGGCCGGGGCGTCCTTTCTCCGGAGGCTTGCGCTCCGAACACTCCCGTTTCGCGTCCTCCAGCCGCTCCCGGATGGAGGGCTTTGCCTTTTCCGCTTCTTCACCACGGCGGCCGTTATTGATAACTCCGTCGATCATGCCGTAGTCATCCTCCAGGGTCATTTCAGCGGTACGAAGGGGATTTTCCTTTTCGGGCACCGGCTCCGCCGAAATCGCAAAGGCCCGTGTGCCGTTCCCCATAATGAGATATTTTCCGTCCTCTGACTGATGGTGAAAACCGTACCCGGCCGCCTCCATCTGCTCCCGGCTCATGGCCGTCACATAGAAGATGCCCCTGGGCGTCCGCACTGTCTCCCCGGTCTCCAGGACGTCCGGGGTAAGCTCCGGCTGCCTCTCCTGCAAGAACTCCGGCACCTGGGAGAACCCGAAACGGTCACAGTAATGGGCGGTGTCCTGGCCGTCCTGATGGAGTACCACGATATCCGACACAGACAGGGAGTGTCCTGTGAAGTCTGCCGGGCGGTCCATATTGAACCGGGTATAAATGCTTTCCAGGCTGTCACGCTCCGTCAGCGGGGCGGTGTAGACCAGCTCATAATTTGCCGGGTCCACGGAAAGGCCGTTGCGGTGGATACTGTCCAGCGGTTCAAAGCGGTAATCCAGCGTTTCATCCCCGCCCTTTAGCTGGTAGATGGAAAAGGTGTCCTCCAGGGCCGGTCCCTCCTGGACTGCCCGCGCCTGCTCCACGATATCCGCGGGAGTCTGCACGAAGGCCTCTGCCTGGGCCGCATATTCCCGCTCCGCCTTTTCCGCAAAGGCAAGCATTTCCTCCACATGGGGCTGATCCGGGTTTTGGACCGCCTCCCGGATCACGGCCGGGTCAACGTCCAAAAATTCCTCATACCCGGAGGCCTCCTTGTATTTTTCCAGCTCGGAGGGCAAATAGTCCTCCTGGGTCTGGCCCAGGGCGGCCAGCTTTTCTTCCAGGGCAGAAATGCGGCCAGCGGTCAGGTTTTCGTAGATTTCCTCCTTCGCCGCGTGTTCCTCCGGGTGCTCCGCCGCGTACTGCGGATCGTGCTGCCGGAAAAACTCGTCCATGTCGTAGGCGATATCCATAGCCCATTCAGACAGTTCTTCCTCCGGAATATCATCCTGGAAAGTCATCACCCGGTATTCCTCCGGGATACTGCCATGCTCGCCGTCATAGACCTCCACGAACCGGCTCCCGGTATCCCGGACATAGCCCAGGTCGGTGAAGTCGCCTCCTTCCTCCAGGGCCACATCCCGGCCGTATGCCTCATAGTCAATGTAGTTTCTCAAATGCTCCGGCACCTGCATGGCGTCCAGCTCGTCAATGTAATACCGGCCCAGGTCGTCGTAGTCGTGGATATCCGGGTACACATCGTAGCAATCCAGGTTTTCGGTGAGGTTGATGATCTCCTGCACGCTGCCGGAATGGTCGCCGATCTCCATAGCCGCCTGAAACTGCTCATACTCGCCCTGGCTCATTTCATCCAGCTTCGACGCCAGGTAGTTGAGCTCGTCCAGGCTTTCATATTCGCCCAGCTTGTCATAGAGGCCGTCCACATAGCAGTCATAGTCCGTGATGAACCATTCCTCATAGGGCTGCCCGAAATCATCCTTCTGGCCGATCCCGATCCGGTCAAACACCTTTTTCATTTCCTCGGCGGTAGTGGGAAACTTCACCCACTCGCCCACAAGCTCGCCCTCGTTGTACTTGCCAAGATTGGTCACAAAGGCGGCAAAGGGATAGTCCTTGTCATACTCATAGTTCGGCATAGATCAGCACCTCCTTAAAGCTCCGGCCCGGACTTGCCCTTTGTATGGGGCTGCGTCTGCCTGCCGGCACATTCCTTTTTTCCCTGTTCCAGCCGCTCCCGGATGGAGGGCTTCTTCTCCGGCTCCCGCTGGGGGCGGTCCGCCACATGCTCATGCCGCCACTCGTCGCCGGAGAGGGTAAGATAGCCCCGGCTGGTAAAGAACCCGTGATCTTCCTCCATGGCCTGCCGCCCGAAGGGGATCGGGTCAATGGCCTCCCGGAGCGCCGGGGACAGAGGGATATCCATGTGCTGCTCCAGGTAACTCCAGCCCAGATCATCCAGGCGGCGGACACCCGGCTCCAGGGTGAAAAAGTCAACATTGTCCGCAAACTCCCGGAACTGCTCCGGGGTAGTCAGGCGGAAGGGGGACTCCTGGACCGCCGTCAGAAGTTTTCTGTCCTCCGGGGAGAGGGTGGCCACCGCCGCCCTCACTTCGGGTAAATTCTCGATCCTTTTATTTTCTTCCATTGGCACCTGCCTTTCTTTTCGGAAATCCCAGCTTGAAATTGATGTACTTGCCGCCCGTGTCGTCCAGGATCACCGCCGCGTCATAGGTGGAGCCCTTCTTTTCAGACCACATTCCCTTGACGTTGGTACGGCCCTTTTTCAGAAGGTCGGCCGCCATCTTCTTTGTCAGCTCCTTCTTTTTAGAGGTCCAGAAGCGGTCATTCTTCCAGAGGACGAACCCGCAGGCCCGGTCCGAACAGGAAAAATTCTTCTTTCCCTCATACACCGGCTTGCCGCAGCGGGGGCAGGCGCCGATTACTTCCTTCTCCGGGGCGAACAGCTTTTGCCCGTCCTCGGAGATATGGGAGTAAGTCGTGACCAGCTCCCGCACCATATCCCGGATACCATCCAGGAACTCGCCCGGATCGGCCTCGCCCTTCGCAATGGCGGTAAGGCGCTGCTCCCACCCAGCGGTGAGCATGGGGGAGGTCAGCGGCTCCGGCAGGACTGTGACCAGGTTGATCCCGGCCTTTGTGGGGATCAGGCTCTTGCCCCTGCGCTCCACGAAACCGGCCGCCACCAGCTTTTCAATGATGGCCGCCCTGGTCGCCGGGGTCCCCAGGCCGCGTCGGGACAAACTGCACTCCGCTACGCCCTCCATTCGTCGGGCATCCGCTCCGTTTCGTTGCCCCTCCTTCTCCCCACACAACCCGCTTCGCTGGGCTCGTGCGGGGCCCCCGTTTCCGGCGTTGTCCGGGATATCCTCCGCACCGGCGCGCTCCATAGCTGCCAGAAGGGTATCCTCGGTATAGGGCTTCGGGGGTGAGGTGAAATGCTCCGTGACGGAGGCCTCCGCCTGCTCAAAGGCCTGCCCCTCGGTGAAGTCGGGCAGATCGCCGCCGTTGTCCCCGTCCGTCTGCTTCTCCTTCAGGGAGGAACGGAAAACCCGGTCGATCTCCCGCCAGCCTTCGGAGAGGACACGCTTTCCCTTTGCCGTGAAGGAATGGCCGCCGCAGTCAAAGGTAGCCGTGACCGTTTCATACTCATAGGGCTCCGCCGCCGCGCACAGCAGCTTGCAGCAGACCAGGAGGAACAAATTGCGCTCGCCCACAGGCAGCCCTTTGATATCCGCTTTTTCCATCTCCATTGTGGGGATGATGGCGTGATGGTCGGATACGTCCTTATCTGAAATCATGGCCTCTACCAGCGGGAAGAAGGAACTGCACCCGTCAAAGGGCGGCACCTTCGCCGCCAGGTGGATCACACAGGAGGCCGTTTCCGCCATGTCGGAAGTGAGATACCGGCTGTCTGTCCGGGGATAGGTAAACAGCTTCTTTTCATAGAGGCTCTGGGCGTAGTCAAGGGTCTGCTTCGCCGTGTAGCCGAACATCCGGTTCGCCTCCCGCTGCAAAGTGGTCAGGTCATAGAGCTTCGGGGGCTGCTCCTTTTCCTGCTCACGGGTAACGGCGGTGCAAACGGCCCGCCCATTTTGGCAAGCCTCCTGTACTGCCTGGGCGTCCTCCAGGGAAACGATCTTCTCCGAAACCGCCTCGGCCCCGTCTACCTTCAACCGCACATGATGGTATTTTTCCTTCTGGAAGCTGCTGATCCTCCAGTCCCGGTCCGCCAGCATTGCCAGGGTAGGCGTCTGGACGCGCCCCACGTTCAGGGTGCGGTGGTAGAGGACGGAGAAAAGCCTTGTGGCATTGATCCCCACAAGCCAATCTGCCTTTTGCCTGCAAAGGGCAGACTGATACAGGGCTTCATATTCCGCACCGGGCCGGAGGTTTTGGAAGCCCTCCCGGATCGCCGTATCCTCCATAGAGGAAATCCACAGGCGATAGACCGGCTTATGGCAGCCCGCCATTTCATACACCAGCCGGAAGATCAGCTCCCCTTCACGCCCCGCGTCACAGGCATTGACCACAGCCTCCACATCCGGGCGGCCCATCAGGGATCGGAGGTTTTCAAAGGCGGCCTCCTTGCCGGGGGCGGTCACATAGCGGAAGGGCTCCGGCAGGATCGGGAGGTCGTCATAGCGCCACTTCTTAAAGGACTCGTCATAACCCGCCGCGTCCAGCGGGGATACCAGGTGGCCCACGCACCAGGAAACGATCAGGCCGTTCCCTTCATAAAAGCCGTCGGCCCTGGAATTTGCACCCAGGGCCGACGAAATGGATTTTGCTACACTCGGTTTCTCGCAGATAACTAACTTCATTCGGTTTCCTCCGTTTCATCTTCATTCAGATATTCTTCTTCATCCTCCAGGTCGAGATCGTCCAGGTCAGACGGCACTTTCTGTCCCTGCTTCGGTTTCAGCACCAGGAAATAGGCCGCCGCGCCGCCGCCAGCCGCCAGAATGAGCAGCACCGCCAGGATCGCCCCGGCCCCGCCGCCTTTCTTTTCGGGAGTCGGTTCCTCCGGCTCTGTGGGCTCCGGCTCGGTGACCGCCTCCTTCCCGATACACTCCGTCATGTTGGTCTTGCACACCGGGCAGGCCGTATTGACCGATCCAGCCGCGCATTTCTCCGTACAGGTGCAGACGATGGCGGCGCCCGCCTGGGCCGTTTCCCCGTCCTCCATCAGCGCCAGAAGGTCAGCTTCGTCCACCTGGTTCAAGAAGTGGACAGTTTCCTCCCCCTTGTCGTCCCGGTCGATAATCAGGTAAAAGACATTCCCGTTTTTCGTCTCTACGGTGATGAACTGCTTGCCGCTCCCGGTGGCGCTGCCGATATCGTCGATCAGCGACAGGTTCCCGTCCGGGGTCAGGGCGGCGCCGGTTCCATCCGTCAGACCACCCATGAACAGCCCCAGGAGGGAGGAAAGTTCTTCCTCGCTAATGGAGAGGGAAAGGCCGTTCCCATCGGTGCCAATGGTTCCATCGTCATTGACGGTCAGGTAATCGGAGTAAACATAGCCCACACGCTCCGGCAGGAGAATCTTGATCCAGTCGCCGTCCGTCCCGATCACCTCCACGGAGGTCCCGTTGGGGAGCTGGGTAAACGCCGTGTTGTCCAGCCCCGCGCCGGTCCGGACATTCAGGTTCCCGCCATTGGTGGTCACGGTGCCGGTCTGGTGATCCCCGGCATCCTCCATGCCGCCGGTGATCTGGATGCCACTGTCAGTAATACGGGCGCTCACGCCAAAGCCAGACAGGGCGGAAAGCAGGTCCGCAATATCCATATCCGTCAGCCCGGCAATATCACCGTCAGGCTCCGGGCTGTCCGTGGATGTAGTGCTGGTTTCGCCGGTTTCTTCCGTATCAGGTTCCTCGCCACCATAGGCAAAGGCAGTTACAGAAAAGGCGGTGGTACAAAGCACTACCGCCATAAGAGTAGCCGCCAGCCGCAAAATTCCTTTATTCCTCATGCTCAAAATCCTCCGTTTCTTCAATTTCCGCGCCGCTGTCCGCCGCCATCATATCCTCCGGCAGCGTGATAAGGCCGCTGGCATAGGCTTTCAGGAAGGCGGTCAGCTCCTTGTTATCCATCTTGACAGCCTTCACCATACGGACGATCTCCAGGTTTTCTTCCTCCGCAAGCTGGGCCTCCAATGCCCGCTGCTTCTTCTGAAGCTCCGCGATCTTCTCCTTCGTTTTCGCAATATCATTGCGGATTTTCTCAACAGTTGCCATGTTCAGGCTCCTTTCCATTCAAAATTTTGTAGCTGCTCATTCATTGCCTCCATCATGGCAAACGCCCAAAACTGAAATAATGGGCTTGCCAGTAGTTGGTGTTAATGCTTGTGTAAGAGATCGGCGATCCACAGTGGATCATCATGCCTCCGCCCACATAGATACCCACATGGGAAACGCCAGGCGTATCATAGGTGCCGACAAAAAAGATCAGGTCGCCGGGCTTTGCCTGGGAGCTGGATACCGGGGTGCAGATGTTATAAAGCCCCTGGGCGCCCAGCCGTCCCACATTCCAGCCGGAATGATTGATGACCCAGGACACGAACCCGGAGCAGTCAAAGGATGTGCTCGGTGAGCTGCCTCCCCAAACATACGGATAGCCCAGATATTTTTCCGCCTCGGCGATCATGGCCGCAAAGGTTTCATCCTCCAGGGCCTCCGGGGGAATATCGTAATAGGTGGGTTCCTGCAGGGTGGAGGCGTTTGGATACTCTCCGCCGCCGAACAGGTCCGGCCGGTTGCCCAGGGTAGACATATAGGCAGCATATAGGGAAAGCTGTTCCTCGTCCATCATGTAGACCGGCAGATGGGACAGGTCAAAATTCTCCAAAGTCACATTGCAGATGTAATAGTTGTAGGGCACTTCAACCTCATACTCATATTCCTCCACGGTGACTTCGCCTGTATCTGGGTCTGTAACAACATCGTATCTGGTCCTTGTCTCCGTCCGGTAGCGGACTTCCACCGTCACGGTCTGGGTTAGGGTATATTGCCGGTCAAAAAGCGTTTGAAGCTCATTCTGAACCTCGCCGATAGTGAATACCCCTTCATGGAAGGCCGACAGAATGGAGATCAGCACATAAGGGTCATGGCCGATCTCGTCCAGGTCGAAGCGGTATTCATCGTAGCCGGGATGGTAGGTTTCGTAGTTGTCCAGCTCATCTTGAAGCTCTGCCTCCAAATCCGCATAGGCCGCCTCCGCCGCCAGCATGTCCGCATCCTCGGAGAGATAGGAGGTCATAAAGACGCCGCTCACCCCGGAGCCGCCCATGATGGAGCAGGAGGACATCCCGCCGAACAAAAGCCCCACACAGGCGCCGATCCCGATAATCAGCAGCACGACCCGGCTATGGTTCTTCACATAGATAAATGTTTCCTTGAAGGCGTCCTTTGCCTTCTGCGCCGCGCTCTTTGTGGCAGCGGCGGTATTCTTCGCCGTTTTTTCGGCCTGGCGGATCTCCTTTGCGTAGTTCCTCTGGATACGCTTCTTTTGCAGAAAACGGGAGACCGGATTGGAGGCGGCCAGGGCTGGATCGTCATGGAGCGCCTTTTGGTAAAGGAACTCCGCGTTTGCTTTGATAGAGGCATTTTCCGCCTTGACCGCATCCCGCCATAGCTTCATGCGGTGCTCCCGGACAGCGGAGCGGATACCACCCACTGCACGAGCGGCGCCGCGCTCCGCCAGTTCCTCGCCCTTATGCCCAGCCTCCACACCCACATTTTCATGCTCCACTTTGCGGACCTCCCCGTGGGCGGTGGCCTTCAATTCCTGCACCGGGCGGGAAAGCGGATTGTGCCGCAGATGACCGTTGGGCTTTTTCTCCACATCCTCAAAGCGGAGGCGGGTCTTACCTTTGCCCGCTGTTTCGTCAAAGACGCGCTCGGTCTTTAGAACCTTCTTTGTGGGGATGGCCTCCTTCGCCGCGTCCAGCTTATCCGCTGCCCGGTCAGAGCGGCGGATATATTTCTGCAAATCCGGGTCTGCCCGTTCCTTGTCGGTGAATTTCAGACGGGAAGAAGGACGCTGCCGGACAGCCGAACCCTCCCGGACCGTATCCGCCTGGTTTCTGGCCGCCTTTTTTGCCTTTCGCCGGTCATGGCCGCGGGCGATATGCTCCGCCGCTGCCTCCGCCGTTCTCACAGGCTCCTGTTCCGCGGAAAGAGCAGCCTCCGCCTCCCGGCTGCTGATATTTGTAACCTCGCCCGTGGCAAGGTTCTCCGCCACCGCGCCGTCATAGGTCATTTTCTGCGTGATTTTTTCGGACGCTTTCAGTTCGTTCATGTTGCTTCACCTGCCTTTCCGTAGGGACAGATATGGATACAAGCGCCGGTCTCGATCATGGCGATATACCGGAAGATCGGGTACGCCTGGGGAGGGCAGACCGCGTTTCCCAAAGTTTTCAGCCGCAGCGCCCGCCCGTCCATGCGCTCCGTCATGCGGGGGACTCCATCGGGTTCCCGGTCCCAGAGGATACGTCCGTCCATCCCTGGGGGAAGCCCATCAGCCATTCCACCCAATCCGGATTCAAGGCAGCCGTATCCGATACCGGCTGCTCCTGGAAGACCACCTGCGCCGACAGATTCCCGTCCTTCTTCGCCGGATCGTAGGCAGAAGGTTTCAGGGTCGAGCGGAAGCTGTCCGACGCCACCGGGGTCAGGTAGAACACCGCCGCCGACAGCGACAGGCTCCAGATCGAACCGTTTTTGTTTCTCTTGCGGAAAATCCCACCTTCGGACAGGAACACATCCAGGCTTGCCGCGTCCCTGGCAGTCCCCTTGTCGGAGGCAAGGGGCGTGGGAAACATCAGCCGCGACGATAAAAGTTCGCTGGCGCTCATGCCATGCGCCGACGCCGCAAGCCGGAAATACGAATGGGAGAACAGCGTATCCCGCTTTTGCCAGGTCAAAAATCGTTTTGTCGAGCCCCATATTGATGAAGCCAGCAACATTTTCCCCAAGCACCCAACGGGGCCGCAGCTCGGTAATAACTCTGCACATCTCCGGCCACAGGTAGCGTTCATCCTCAAACCCTTTCCTCCGGCCTGCGGTGGAGAAGGGCTGGCAGGGGAATCCGCCGGAGATGACGGTAACGGTTTCAAGTCCTGTTTTCTCAAAAAACGCCTCCTTCGTGAATGTCGTGATATCCCGGAACCTGGGGACTTCCGGCCAGTGCTTTTCCAGGACGGAATAGGGATAGTCCGCCCATTCGCACTGGCAGACGGTTGTAAACCCGGCCGCCTCCGCCGCCAGGTCCAGCCCGCCAATGCCGGAAAACAGGCTCACATGGGTCAGCTCATTCATCCCAGCCCTCGCCGGGATCATCCAGGTCATCGAAGTCATCCGGGATATCCATATCCTCCAAATCCGCAGAGCCCTTCGCGTCATCGGAACCGTCCTCCACACATACCAGGACCAGGTCTGTTTCACGCACCGGGATCAGGTGCTTTCTGCGGATCGCCCGCTCCAAAACGTCATGGGAAGTCATTTCCTCCCCCTCCGGGACACCCCAGGAGCGGCACAGGCGGGGAACCGTATCGCCCTCCTTTGCTGTCTGCTTCTGCAGGCGGAGAAAATCCTTCTCCGTTTTGACTTCCAGGATACGCCGTTTCAGGGAGCAGTAGCGGGCCAGCAGTTCAAAGATACTGCCCACCAGCAGGCCGGAAGCTGCTGCCGTGGATGATGTAGGGCAGGTTCCAGGACGCCTGTTCCAGAGCTTTCGACATATTTTCCGCGTCATGCTCCGCCAGGATATCGGACAGCTTTGTGAGTTCCCTTTCCCGAAGGCCCTCCAGGTCCTTTTTCTCGCCGAATACCAGATAACGGCCGGGGATACCCCAGCCGTCAAACATTTCATCGGCAATCGCCCCATACTTTTTCACGGTATCCAAAAGGTGGAATACATCTTCCTCGTCCCTGATCCGCTCCGCTTGGGCCGCCAGCTGATGGAGCAGCCCGTACAGGTGTACTTCATCGTCGATGTGCTTCTCATATACGTTTTTCCCGATCACATACCGGTTTTTCTTATTTTCCATCATGTCCTCCTTCTTCTGTCTCCACCGCGGTTTCACCGGGGCGGGTGGTCATAATACTGTAAAGTTCGTTGTCCTGGGGGAAGTGGTCCGCGAAGGGCAGAATCACGTTCCCGAAGAAGATCAGGCCCTCGCCGGGGCCCGCGTTGCTGATATGCGCCGCCTGCTGGGTGGAGATATTCAGCCGCTCGCAGAGGATTTTCCGGTCCCCGCTCGCCTGATTCAAAAGATAGATGAAATCGCTGTTTTCAAAAATGTTCTCGATCTCCGGGGAGGCTAAAAGGTCCTTAATATTCTGGGTGATCCCCGTGGGGATGCCACCCCATTTGCGGAAGCGTTTCCAAATCTCCACGCTCCAGGAGCCCACCTCGCCCCGCAGGAGAAGGTGGAACTCGTCCACATAGTACCGGGTAGCCTTGCCCTCGCTCCGGTTCACCGTGACCCGGTTCCATACCTGGTCCTGGATGACCAACATCCCCAGGTTTTTGAGCTGTTTCCCCAGCTCTTTGATATCGAAGCAGACCAGGCGGTTGTTGATATCCACGTTGGTCCGGTGGTTAAAGACATTCAGGCTGCCATGCACATACAGCTCCAGGGCGGCGGCGATCCGTTTCGCCTCCGGCTCCGGCTGCCGCAGGATTTCGTCATATAGGTCCTCCAGGATGGGGATATTCTCCGGCTTCGGGTCCGCCAGGTAAGGACGGTAGACAGTGCGGACCGCCCGGTCAATCACCGTCTTTTCCACCGGCTCCAGCCCGTTCCGGCCGCCTGCCGCCAGCTCACAGAAAGAGAGGATAAAATCACTTTTCAGGGCAAG
>OMGQ01000347.1_pt1 | contig 53387 bp, 51 predicted proteins | sample 1646071 | NCBI WGS metagenome assembly OMGQ01 (sample SAMN05578585, study PRJEB25193) | human gut metagenome | biome: Human Microbiome; feature: human-associated habitat; material: feces | host: Homo sapiens | place: USA:Birmingham
TTGGGCTAGCTGGATTCGAACCAGCGCATGACGGTACCAAAAACCGTTGCCTTACCGCTTGGCTATAGCCCAATAATAAAGATGGAGGAGGGTGGATTCGAACCGCCGAACCCGAAGGAACGGTTTTACAGACCGTCGCGTTTAACCAGACTTCGCTACTCCTCCAAGAAGTTGCTTGATTAAATATTTCGTATCAATCAACGTTTATTATAATACCTAATTTCCAACCTCATTGCAAGTGTTTTTTCTTATTTTTTTGAAAAAACTAGATTTTTTTAGTATAAAGGTGGCTAATCCATTGATCTAATAGGCTTTTCCCCTTCCAGTCCTCACTATTTTTGCGTCTTACGCCAACTGCTTGATTACGGTATTCAATATTTCCAACGGTAATTAATGGTTGAGCATAATGAAGATGCCCATAGAAAACTGCTTTTACTTCCAGGAATCTAGCTAGTAACGCTCCTAAGTGTTTACTGCCCAACATCGCTGTCGTCATCTCCCACATCCGTTGTCGCCGTGCAGACTCAATAAGTGGATGCGGGAGAGCTTCTCTAATTGGTGCGAAGTGGGTCATAAAGATAACCTGTTTTTGTTGATTGTGAGCCTGTTTTAGGGCTTCTTCAACTTGGTGTAAGACAATCGCCATTCGTTCTGGATCATTCATTGGCTGCATAATTGGACGATCCACCCAATATGCCCGCTTCCATTTTGCGACCTCTTTTACATTACTTTCATACATTGAAAACGAATAATCATACCAACCATTGTTACCGATAATCCGCCAGTTTGTTTGGGGAATATCGATAAATCGGTTATGAAAATATAGATCATCATCTAAATTTTCTAATTGCTCATAAGTGACCCCTTTTAACATATCATGGTTACCGGCAAGATAATGGACCTTTGTGGTAGGTAATTGCGATTGTAGTTCCGCAAAACAAGCGCTGGTTTGCTCAAAATCATTAAAGGCATCCCCCACAAAAAAGTAATGGTCAATTTCTTGACGGGTTAAATAATGTGCCTGTTGAGTAATAATTTCTGCAACATCAGCATGATTTAAATCTAAATGAAGGTCACTGCTTACTGCGATTTTCATAACTCACCTCATAAAAAAAGAGACCAAGAATTATTCTCGATCTCTTAATATAATTTTTAGTCTACACCATCCATTAAGCCATGAATCTTCTTAACGAATAAGCAAAGGATCAATCCGAAGACGATACTTACTGCCCCGATAATTAAGAAGTATGGAACTTCTGTAGCTGATGAGTAGTACTTAACAACTTGGGCGTTAACCGCTTGTCCAGCAGCATCCGCCAAGAACCACATACTCATCATTTGAGACTTAAATGCTTTTGGTGCAAGTTTAGTAGTTACTGAAAGACCAATTGGTGAAATCAACATTTCGGCGATTTCAACGATGAACCATGAACCAACTAACCAGAATGGGCTAACCCGTCCGGCGGTTGTACCGTGAATCATTGCTGGAAGTGCCATCCAAACATATGAAAGACCTGCAATTACTAACCCAGCAGCAAACTTACCAGGAGCACTTGGTTGTTTTTTCCAGTGATCCCAAAGTGCAACGAAGAATGGTGTTAAGATCATAATAAATAATGGGTTCAATGTCTGGAAGTTAGCAGCAGCAAAGTGCCAGCCACCAATGTGTAAAACAGTCCGTTGTTCAGCAAAGAGGGCTAAAACAACTGAACCTGATTCTTCAATTGCCCAGAAGATAGCAGCAGCAATGAAAAGTGGAATGTAAGCAACAACCCGTGACTTTTCATCTTTTGTAACCTTCTTGGAATTCAACATCATTACAAAGTAGTAGATTGGTAAAGCAATAGCAATAACCGTAATGATCGTAATGATATTATTGATGTTTAATTGACCCATTGCCGCAAGCAATCCAAGAATGATCACTAATGCAACAACACCAACAATTGACCAAATAATTACTGGACGTAAACTTTCCTTATCGATCGGATCATCAGGATACAAGCTATCTTTTGAAAGATACTTCCGACCGTCAACTACATATTGTACTAACCCAAAGAACATTCCGATAGCAGCTAGTGAGAAACCAGCGTGGAAGTTCATTTCACCATGGAAAAGGTTTAAGCCAAAACCATTAGCAGCCCAAGGAACAGCCCAAGGAGCAACAGCGGCCCCTAAGTTAATCCCGAAGACAAACATACTAAAACCAGAGTCTCGACGACGATCTTCAGGACTGTATAAGCCCCCAACCATTTCTGAAACATTTGGCTTCAATAACCCGGTACCAATAACAATCAAAGCGATTGATACATAAAGTGCTGACACACCAAATGGTAATGACAGAGCGATATGTCCAAACATAATAAGGACACCACCGATGAAAACCGTTCGCCGCGATCCCCATACACGGTCAGATAACCATCCCCCGACAACACTGGCCAGGTAAACTAATGAACCATAAATTGACATAATTGATGCTGCGGTAGCTTGGTCCATGCCCAAACCACCCTTGGTAACAGCGTAGTACATATAGAATAGAAGGATAGCCCGCATTCCGTAGTAACTAAACCGTTCCCACATTTCAGTGAAGAACAATGTCGACAATCCACGCGGTTGTCCAAAGAAGGAGGTATCCAAATTCTTTTGTTTACTCATACAATTCCTCCAAATAATTTCACTTTTCAATTAGCACAATGTTAATTGAATACGTATTCTAAACATTAAAAAACTTTAACAATAAAATTCAGAATAGTACTATTATAAACGTGTTTCAAAACATCGTCAATTGAAAAATAAGTTTTTGATGAGAACGCAACCGCATGTATGAGCTATAATTGTTTATTTTATTAAGTTTGTCGCTAAGATTATTAATTAGATGAAGTATCTCCGTCAATAACTGGACGTGGGTAAACTTTTCCATTTCGAACAATGGCATATTCAGTTCCATTATCATCAACAAAGGCCCACCCCTCATCTGGCTCAGATAGGTCAGTCGTAGCCTTCAAATTATCAATCTTGCTGGTGTCTTTGTGGTGGTCACTCGCCCATTTCTTAAGTGCTGCACGGGCATGAGTCGATGATTCCTTAGAATGAGTATCCTTAGTTGTAGAACTGTTGTTTTTCGCATGTTGTTCTTTTAAGAAATTATCAACGTCAAAGTCCCCGTGAACTCGCTTAAATGACTGATTAGGCCACTCATCGTTACCTACAAGGCTCAAATTATCTTCATTTAGCCGCGCATCAATCGGTGTATCATAATTACTATCATTTAAGTTAATGATGTAATTATTCTTTTCCTTTTTCCAGGTTAATTGATCATGAATATCAGCCTGCGTCGGATTTGCCATTACATATGTCCCAGTTCCATCTGAATTAAGGGTAATAGCAGCTCCATCGGCATCATCACGATATGAGCCCACAATATGTGACTCCTCTTTTTTTGCTGATGAGACTTGGGCACTGCTCTTGCTACTGTTGGAACTCGTGCTAGAACTACTACAGCCACTTGTACATAGCCCAATTGCAATTATGCTGGTTGCAACAAGGATTGCTTTACTAAATCGCATTATAAATACCTCCATTCTCCTAAACTACATATGAAACTAGTTACAGTTTTAGTATATTCTCATGTTAAAACTTCTACAATTTTTTTGATATAAAAATTAATAATCTATCGTTAAAAACTGGAGATATACAATTTAGACTATTAAAAAGATATTTAGAAGGCGTAAAAAAAGATGCTAGCCAAACAGCTAACATCTTTATCGACTCCGGCAGTCAGACTCGAACTGACGACAACCTGATTAACAGTCAGGTGCTCTACCAACTGAGCTATGCCGGAATAACTCAACGGATATAATTATATATTATCTCCTTATACCCGTCAAGCTAATTTAAAATTTGTCTAGAAATATTTTCAAGTAGGAGTTTATTCATTTTCTACTCTACTTAATCATAAGAGAATAACATAAAAGGTAGGTGCTGATTTTTTAACTGAAATTAAGTTTCAATGAATCGCATGCGCTTTTAGCTCGATCCGCTTAGCAACTCTACTATATAATCATATAATTTTATTTCTCGCCTTGAGCGTGGTGGTTCAAATGATGTTAATTCAACTACCCTTTTAAGATTGGCAACTGCTCTTGGTACATCTATTCTAAAACAGAGTATTTGAGTAAAATAATATTAAAGCTTCTTGAAACCAAATAGCAAATCATCTTTTTGTTTTTTACTTGATAATGCTTATTATTAGACTGATTGTTTTTCACTCTCTTTTTCTTATTTTTGTAATTAAATTCGCTGTTTTTGTTGTACTTCCTAACTTGATCGCGTAATTATCGTCTTAGCATCTTTACGTGGGCTGGCTTCATTAACGGAATTAGATCATTTTCCCTGTTCGATATACAAAAAAGTGACTTGTTAGTACGGTTTTATCATTTGTTTTTACTGCATTAATCAATATCAGTAAATGAACATGGAGTTTTCCACTATCACACAATTTAAAACCAAAATGTTGATATATCAATGGTCAGAACCTTCTCTAAAGTAAGCAGTCAGTAACATTACGGATTGAAAAAATTGGGATCATGAGCTACCGAAAATGGTAATTCATGACCCCGTTTTATTTATGGCATTCTGCTTGAATTTCTTTTGACCATGGCAAATAAGCCTCAAGTCCTGCGTCCTTGCGGTTTGGTAAGTGATCAAAAAGATACTTAAAGTATTTGTAGATATTTAAATGGTTCTGGTTTGCAGTTGCCACCAAAGTATAGAAAATGGCATTTGCCTGAGCTCCAGCAGAGCTTTTCGCAAATAAGCTATTCTTTCGAATAAGAGTTGATGGACGAATCGCTTGTTCAACCGGATTATTCGTTAACGGCACTCGACCATCTTCAAATATTTGATATACTCGCTTTCTTAGTTTCAAAGCATTATTAATGGCAGCTTTCAACCGTCCTTGAGGAAAACTGATATTTTCTAAATAAGTATATAACTTATCCATCAAAGGCTTCACGTGCAACCGACGTTGCACTAGTTTTTCCTTATGATTGGAATATGTTAATTGTTTCTCTTCATGAAAGATCGGTCGCATTAGCTGTAAAACTCGGTATGCTTTGGAGTTCTTCAATTGCTCCTTATTCAATAAACATGTAATGTGATAAAATTCACGTCGAATATGAACTAAACATGACCCAAATTTTGCCTGGGGATATAATCGATCACTATATCCACCATAACCGTCACACATAATAATTCCACGATATTGATGACCGATAATTTGACCAATGGTTTTACCCGCGCGGGTATTATAGTAATGAAACATGATAATTTGATGCTTACTGAATTCTTTTGTTGATCGCGTTACCCAAAAGTAGCCAGTTTCATTAGGCTCATCAATTACCTTGAATGGAGTTTCATCCATATGAATTACCGATTCTTTTCTGATTAATTCCTGTAAATAATCATACAACGGTTCAAGGTAGGTTTGACTAACCTTAATAATGTTAGTCGCCAATAATCGAGCATCAACTCGTAAGCCGACGGCTTGCCAAAACTTAATTTGACGATGAAACGGTAAAGCAAGATTAAACTTCAACTCTGCTACTTATAGTACTCGAAAAGTAACTATGGGGTAAAAGACTCTGTGGCATCTTACTACTGACAAGTACATCGCTACCATTAGAATTAATACACTCATTACATTTATAAGTTTCTTGAATCAAATTCACACAATATAATTCAGCTGGTTTTAACCGTGCTTCTCTACTATATACATGTTGACCCACTTTTTTCATTAGTTGATGACAGTGTGGGCAGTTAGTATCTTTTAATGGAATAACTTCTTCAACCTGTGGTAAACCATCTAAAAAAGTGGTCCGCTGACCAGATTGTTTTGCTTTCCGGTGACGCACCACTTGCTTTATTTTCTTTTCAGTCACTTCCGTGACTGAAATATCAGGATCTTGAAGTTGATCCATTTCTTGCTCACTAAATAAGGATTGTTGTCCATCAACGACGGGCTCCATTACTTCAGTTTTTTTCCAAAATATTTGGTTCTTTTGAAGTTTGATAATAGCTGTTAATTGAGCAATCTTTTCATTGGCCATAGCTAATTGCTGTTTAAGTTCTTTGATTTGTTCTTCCGCTGTTTGCTTCATGGTACGTCACCTCCTTTGAATTATTCTTTGGTAATTATATCAAAGAATTCTTCTTTTAAATAGAGGTAACTCAATAAAAACTTCCCGGTCGAACAGCTTGAATTTTACGAATTGGTAATGGGTTCAGTCCTTGCAATAACCAGTCGAGCTGTTGAGCAGATAATTCTTTGGCTTCATTACTGTTTCTCGGCCAACTAAGGTGGCCATTTTCAAACCGTTTATAGAGCATAATAAAGCCCTCGCCATCCCAAAACAATCCTTTAAAGCGATCATTACGTCCGCCGCAAAATAAGAAAAGCGAATTATTATATAATTCTAATCCATAGTTCTCAGCGATTACCATTGCGAGCCCATCAATACCTTTTCGCATGTCTGTTTTTCCACAGACTAAATAGATATGATCTGGGTCATGCCAATTAACGAGCATAACGAATAACCACTTTAACGATATCCGAAGCTAAAACAGAATTAGTCCCCTTGAAAATCGTTAATTCGACTTCATTCACATTAATTTTTACGGCAGGGCGTGCCGTAAAAGAATGCTTTTGTAAATTACTTGGCCTGTTTTTGAAAACTGGGGTAATAATTTCATTTTGTTCTGTCATAAATAAAAAATCTCCTTACTGATGATAGTCTCAGTATAGAAGATCCGGGGTAGCTAGAGCTAGACGTACTGTTATTGACTGCTTACGATCTAATCTCAGCCTTGCGGCCGATATAGCTAAAGTGGTAATTCGCTATGCTCATTAATTGGCACGCACCGGAGCACGTTTACCTTATTTGTGGTAAGACAGACCTCTTCTAGAACCACAAACGTTATCAAGAAAAATTAGGCAGCTTAACACCGGTACAATACCGGCATTAAGCTGCCTAAGAAACTTTGTATAATTTATTGCCTAATTGACAGACAGGGCCCAGTTCATTTTACCGAACGTTGAAGGTCATTGTTGTTTCAGAGGTTAACTTCGCGGCGAAAAACAAAATTATAAGTAATTTCTATCTTGCTCTCGCTGTTGATATTTAGCTTATTTCCACTTCATTACACACACTGGTTCTGGACAACTAACATCTTTTTGAAGAAGAGTTAACTTACCAGTTGATGGATTTCGTTTATAAAGCGTAAGGTTATCAGAGTTCTGATTTGAAGCTAAAAGATAATTTTCATCTTGATTTAGATTGAAATCGCGTGGAAAATCTCCTTCAGTTGAAATTGATTGAATATGTTTAACGGTAAAATCTGGTTGGACTTCAAAGACGGCAATGGTGTTTTCACCACGATTTGAAGTATAGACAAATTTACCATCATTTGAGATCCGGATAGCAGCTGCTCCATTGTGAGCTGTCCAGTCTTCAGGAATTGTTTTGAGCGTTTGAAGGTGCTTAAATGATGCATCGTTACTATTATACTTGAGTACTTCTAGTTTACTGCTTAGTTCACCTAAAAGATAAGCATAATTACCATTTGGATGGAAAGCTATATGACGGGTACCAAAGCCATCTTCACACTTGTAGCGAGAGACAGCAGTTAATTTACCATCATCAGAGACATCGTAAACCACAACAAGATCCATTCCTAAGTCACATACAACTAGACGATTGTCAGGAGTTAGATCGGCATAATGAACATGTGGAGCCTCTTGTTCAGGTTCAGGACCAGTTGCTCCTTCATGAAGGACAGAATCAGTTTGTGTCAACGTTCCATCTTCGTTGATCTTAAAAACATCTATTTTTGCTGTATGATAATTAGCGCTGAATAATAAATGCCGTTTGTTATCAACGCCAACATATGCAGGAGGGGCACCGGCAGCTAAAACATCGCTTAACATCTTAGCATTGTCGTCGCTTAATGAATAAGAGGCAACTCCTCCCTTATCATCTACTTGTTTAATTGCGTAGATCCGATCATCTTGACCAACTTGTAAGTAAGCTGGCTTTTGAGATGGAATTGCTAGTTCAACATTCGTTATTTTTTCTTGGGCAGTATCGAGGGTAACTTTATAGATCCCTTTACTTGCTTTTTTAGTATAAGTTCCAATTAGAAATTGTTCAATCAAGGCAATTTCCTCCTTTTTGAAAATGCTTACCTATATAATAGCAATTTGCTCATCGTAATTCTAGCTGTGATACACTGTTATTAGTAATTTTTAGTTGTTAATGGAGGAGAAAAGTTGAAAAAAGTTGAACGTCAACGAGAAATGGTAAAAAATAATCTTGCCCTTTTTCAATGTCCTGTTTGTGAACAGCCAATGGAGAGAATCGAAGGAAACAGTATTATTTGTGGAAATAGTCATCGCTTTGACTTTAATCGGCATGGTTATCTTCACTTTCTTAATGGAGCGGCTAATACTGAATATGATCGCTCAATGTTTGAATCTCGTCGTCAGCTATTAAATGCAGGACTATTTAAGCCAATTATTGAAAATATCGGTAAATTCTTGCCTTCAAAATCTTTAAGGATCTTAGATGTAGGGACTGGGGAAGGAACACCATTATTACAATTAGAAACAATCCGTGCTAATTGTAATGATACGATGATTGGCTTTGATATTTCGAAACCAGGGATAACGCTTGCTACTCAGTTACCGTTAAAGGCATTTTTTTGTGTAGCTGATTTACGTAAATTACCTTTTAATGATGAGAGTTTTGATTGTATATTAGAGTTGTTTTCTCCATCTGATTATCAAGAGTTTAAACGGGTTCTAACAAAAGATGGGACCCTTATTAAGGTAATTCCTAACGCTAACTACTTAGTCGAATTACGTCACCTCTTATATGAAACAGGAGAACGTAATTACCACTATGATAATTCACGAGTAATCGAGTTATTTAAACAACATTATCCTCATAGTAAAGTTGAAACAGTAACCTACCAATTTAGAATTCCAGATGGCTTACAACAAGCGATGCTGGAAATGACGCCTTTACACTGGGGAGCAAACGCTAAAAGATTATCTAAAGAAGAATTAACCCAATTAAAAACAATTACGGTGGATGTAAGCTTATTAATTGCGAAAAAAGCTAATTAATTATTGCAACATTACTAAATTAGTGCTAAATTATTATAAGAAATCGTTTGATAATTGACATCGAATATAAGTGTTTCGTTGGTAATTATCAAGGAGTACTTCATTAAAGCAGCGTTTCGCCGTGCCCACACCGAGACCCTGCTTTTTTTATTTTATTAAGGAGATTTTATTATGACAAACCATATTGTCTTGTTTGAACCATTATTTCCAGCGAATACGGGAAATATTGCACGAACTTGTGCGGGGACAAATACTGAATTACATTTAATCAAGCCATTAGGATTTTCAACTGATGATAAGCATATGAAACGGGCTGGATTAGACTACTGGGATAAAGTAAAGATCACGTATCATGAGGATTTACCTTCATTTATGAAAACTATTCCTGATATTAACCGTTTATATATTGTTTCTAAGTTTGCTACCCATGATTATAGTGATGTTGATTATACGGGTGAAGGAGATCATTATTTCCTATTTGGAAAAGAAACAACTGGCTTGCCCGAACGTTTTATGCAAAAATATCCAGAAAATGCTATCCGGATTCCTCAAAATGACAATAATATTCGGGCCCTAAATTTATCAAACAGTGCAGCGATTGTTATTTATGAGGCATTGCGGCAACAGAATTTTCCTAATTTAGCACGCGTTCATAAATATGAATTTGATAAATTAAAGTAACCTTAAGGAGGCAATAATGCGATGGCGAGAAGAAAAAAGGCATCATCCCGCCGGACAAGAGGGAAAAAACAACAGTATCGATTAATGGATAATCTATTAGGAATAATTGTTTGCCTTTTAATGTTAGTTGGCTTATTTAATTTAGGAGTATTAGGAACCTTTCTCGATAACTGTTTTAAGATTTTTGTAGGGTCATCCTTTCCGATTGCGATGATTATTGTTTTTCTTTATGGATTATGTTTTGCATTGTATGGGCATCGTCCGCATTTCAAAAAACGTTGGATTGCAGGAACTATTATTGCCTATATTGGTTTATTAATGTGGCTTCAGACAGTAATGTTTCAGCGTCTGAATCTTCATGCAAAGGTAATCGAAACTACTTGGAATAGTCTTAGTAAGGTCATTTTTAATGGTGATTCGACTGTTCCGGTTGGTGGAGGGATGATTGGTGCTTACCTATATAATGGAAGTAATATTTTAATTTCAGAGGTTGGAACAGCGGTATTATCATGGTTATTAATGATTATCGGAATTATTGTCTTTTTTGCATTACCGTGGCGCGAATTTCTAGTAAAATGTGGGATTGGCATTAAAAAATCTGGAGCAGCAATGGCTAATGCTCACGATCAATTAATGAAAAAGAGAACGGAGAGAGCAACCAAGACAACTACGGTACCATCAATTAGCGTGCCCCTTGCTAAAGCATCAAGGCAGGTTAAAGATTTTTTTGCTGACCAAGAATCAGCAGAGCCAACGTCAACGCCGCCGGTTTCTCCAGCGATGCCTATTCAAGATCCTGTTGAACCAACTATTAGGGTCGCAAGTGAAAGTCAAGTGGAAGGAACTCATAGCGGTACCCAAGATGAGCAGACTTCGAAACAACATGACGATACGGAAATTAAACTTGCAGGAATTGATGCTAAAGAAGATAATGATTATCAATTGCCGCCAGTCAGCCTGCTAAGTCAAGTAAAAGCAACAGATCAGCAGGAAGATTTGAATAATATCAAAAAGAACACCAAAACACTTCAGCAAACCCTAAAATCTTTTGGTGTGGATGCAACAGTTGAAAATGTTAATTTGGGTCCTTCCGTTACCAAGTATGAGTTACGCCCAGCAGTAGGAGTAAAAGTCAGCCGAATAACCCATTTGGCTGATGATTTAGCCCTTGCCCTTGCGGCTAAAGATATCCGGATTGAAGCGCCAATCCCGGGGAAATCATTAATTGGGATTGAAGTTCCGAACCAGCAAATTGCAACAGTTGGTTTTCGCGATATGGTCGAAAATGCTCCTAGTAATGATAATCCAATGGAAGTTCCGCTGGGTCGCAGTGTAACTGGGGATATCAAAATGGCCGATCTAACTAAGATGCCACACCTTCTTATCGCTGGGGCAACGGGTAGTGGTAAGTCTGTTGCAATCAACGTTATCATTACAAGCATTTTATTAAAAGCTAAACCGCATCAAGTAAAAATGTTAATGATTGATCCTAAAAAAGTCGAATTAAGTGTTTATAATGGTATTCCCCATCTGCTCAGTCCGGTAGTTTCTGAACCCAAAAAGGCAGCTCGGGCATTAGGAAAAGTTGTTGCAGAAATGGAGCGCCGTTATGAATTGTTTGCAAAATTCGGTGTTCGTAACCTGGATGGGTATAATAAGTTGGTCAAACAACAAAATGATGACCATCCTGATGAAGTTCAAGCTAACCTACCATTAATTTTAGTTATTGTTGATGAATTAGCCGACTTAATGATGACTGTTTCTCATGATGTTGAAGATGCAATTGTCCGAATTGCACAAATGGGGCGGGCTGCTGGTATTCATATGATTTTGGCAACTCAGCGTCCTTCTGTCGATGTTATTACAGGGCTTATTAAGGCTAACGTTCCTTCTCGAATTGCCTTTGCGGTTTCTAGTGGGGTTGATTCGCGAACTATTATCGATACTAATGGGGCAGAAAAGCTCCTTGGTCGAGGTGATATGTTATTTGAACCAATTGATCAAAATAAGCCAGTCCGGATTCAAGGCGCATTTATTTCTGATCATGATGTTGAATCAGTAGTAGACTTTATAAAAAACGAGCGAGCGGCTGAGTATGACGATAATATGGTTGTAACTGATAATGAAATCGAGCAAGAAGAACAAGCTGAGGAGGAAGATGAATTGTTCCCCGAAGCATTAGATTTTGTGGTTGATCAACAAAAGGCATCAACTTCGCTAATTCAGCGTCGTTTTAGAATTGGCTATAATCGTGCAGCAAGAATTATTGATGATATGGAACAGCGTGGATTTATCGGACCAGCTAATGGATCGAAACCACGTGAAGTTTATAAGCAAAAAAGTGAGGAATAAAAAAGACCGGAGAGATTTTTCTCCGATCTTTTTTATTCCGACTACATGGATGTTTAATAGGCTAAATTAAGTTTAAGGATGCAACTGCTCCAAAAATTAAAGAACCAAGCATTGCAATTAACATGAGCCAAATAGCAACCATGGTAATTTTTTGGAAACGAGTTTTCTTTTTTCGCTGCATTATTAACCATCCTTCCATTTTTATCAATAATAGTAGTGTAACGCATCTTTAATGCCTTTTTCAAATCTAGTTTTAGTTTATGTTAAACTTAAATTACTTATTTGAAGAGAAGGGGACTGAAAAGGTTGATGGTTAGTATTCAAGTTATAATTTTAGAGATTATTTTATTATTAGTGATTGGGATAGTAGAACGATTATTAGTACGAATATTTCATCATCCTAAAAAAACAAAGCATTTATGGTGGGGATGGACAATTATTTTATGGATTCTGATAATCTTTAATATTGGATTTTATTGGCCAGCTTATCCTATTGCCTTATGGATGATTCTAGCTCTGTTATTAATTGCTTTACAAATTATTCACAATCATGAATTCATTTATCGCCGTTACTGGCCAGTATTTTGGCGGTATTCGGCATATTATGCTTTAACTATATATATTGGTAGCTTAATTATTTCACCATGGTTACCGTTGATATAAAAATATTAAGTGAATTGAGGCTGGGAGAAAACAAAGTTTTCTCTCAGCCTCAACTGTTTTCACGAACAATATCAAGATAACGTGGAAAATAATCACAAGGCTCGAGTCTAAGTACGAACGCTAATCAGCGTTCTAGCTTAGTTCAACGCCTTGTCGAGGAGATTATTTCCCACTTCCGCTCACTTTTTTGTGTCTATTACTTTTTGGTAAAATTCACAAAATTACGTGGTGAGAAGTGGGGGATTGTGGTAGACTTGACCTATAACGTGGTAAAGGAGGACATTAGTCGTGTTAATGGGAGAATTTACACACACTATTGATTCCAAAGGCCGACTAATTATTCCTGCCAAATTTCGAGAACAATTGGGGGCACACTTCATTGTTACTCGGGGGTTAGATGGATGTTTGTTTGGATATCCATTAAATGAATGGGCGATTTTAGAGCAAAAGCTAAAGGCGCTCCCATTAACAAAGCGTGATGCACGTGCATTTGTACGCTTTTTATATTCCGCTGCGACAGATTGCGAAATTGATAAACAAGGACGGATTAATATTCCGATAACATTACGAACTCATGCTTCACTTGAAAAGAAGTGTGTAATCGTTGGTGTGTCTAATCGTTTAGAAATCTGGAGCGCTGAACGGTGGAATAAATTTACAAGCGAAACAGCTGATAATTTTGATGAGATTGCTGAAGATCTTAATATTGATTTTTAATGGAGGTTTTAGTTGATGGCAGAATTTAAACATGTAACGGTACTTTTAAAGGAGGCCGTAGCAGGATTAAATGTGCAACCAACAGGTACCTACGTTGATGCAACATTAGGTGGTGGTGGTCATACGCAAGCTATTTTACAACAGCTCGTCGATGGCCACCTATATTCATTTGATCAAGATCAGACGGCAATTGATTACAATAAAGAACACTTGAAAACTGCAATAGAACAGCAAAAATTAACATTAGTTGAAGATAATTTCCGCAACTTAAAAGCGGAATTGAATAGCTATAATGTAAAACATGTTAATGGAATTTTATATGATTTAGGTGTTTCATCTCCACAGTTCGATGATGCTAAAAGAGGTTTTAGCTATCAGCATGACGCACCCTTAGACATGCGGATGAATCAGGAACAAAAATTGTCGGCAATGGAAGTTGTTAACGAATGGCCATATGAACGTCTCGTTAAGATTCTTTACCGATATGGAGAAGAAAAGTTTGCTAAGTCAATTGCTAGAAAGATTGAACAACGCCGAAAGGTAGCACCAATAAAGACGACATTTGAATTAGTTGATGTGATTAAAGAAGGAATTCCGGCAGCAGCTCGTCGTCATGGTGGTCATCCAGCGAAAAAGAGTTTTCAAGCTATTCGGATCGCAGTTAACGACGAATTAGGTGCTTTAGAGGAATCGTTAGAACAAGCATTAGACTTGTTAGATGTTGGGGGACGAATCAGTGTCATTACCTTCCAATCCCTAGAAGATCGGTTAGTAAAGACCATGTTTCGTGAAAAGACTTCATTAAGTGGGGATGTACCGCAGGGATTACCAGTAATACCAGCGGGAATGGAACCAAACTTCAAATTAATTAATAAAAAGCCGATTGTAGCTAGTGATGAAGAATTAGCGGCAAATCATCGTGCGCATAGTGCCAAGTTGAGGATAATCGAGAAAATTAGAGAAGGAAAGTGACAGAATTATGGTTTCAAATGCGGCAAGGCAACTGGCGGGAGAGCAGCAACCGCAGCAAGCGCCAAGGAAAAAGACTTATCAACAACCAAAGATTTCTCCAAGTCCGGTTAGATGGTCAAAATTTGAAAGATCTTTAGTAGCAGTAGGAAGTTTAATCACACTGTGCTTGATGATTAGCTTACTTTCTACGAAAATTAGTATTAATAATCAGCAACGGCGCTTACAGGATACTCAAACTCAAATTACTAAGGCAAAAAGCAGTAATACAAGTTTGCAGCAGGAAATCGCTGAATTGACGACTCAATCGCATTTGAAATCAGCAGCACATAAATATGGATTATCAGATAAAAATTCAAATGTAAGGAACGTTAATAAATAATGAATAAGAAGCCACAACGAACGAAAAATAGGGGACATAGAGAAAACCGAGGGACCTTTGGCAAATGGCTCTTTCTAATCACGGTTGGATTGTTTACCTTGTTTATCGTTCGTTTTGCGTATATCGCAATAAATAAAGATGTTCAACATGTTAACTTACGGTCACAAGCGGAGCAAATTTATACCCAGCAGCGAATTATTCAAGCGCGACGGGGTGATATTTATGATTCAGAAGGAAACCCCTTGGCAACTGATACAAGTAAATATACCCTCTATGCTGTTTTAGATCGAACCCAAAAGTCTTCTGATGGTAAACCATTATATGTAAAAGATCGGAAAAAAACTGCCAAGGTACTATCACAGTATATTGATCTGACACCAAAGCAAATTGAAAAGATCCTTAAACCAAAGGGGCAAGCCTACCAAGTTGAATTTGGAAATGCTGGAAGCAACCTTTCTGTTTCAACGATGCAGAAGATCAAGAATCGGCACTTGCCAGGAATTAATTTTATTGCGACTCCAGCACGTCAATATCCAGAAGGCGAATTTGCTTCTCAAATAATTGGGATGGCAACTCCTAAAGTTAAAAATGATAATGGAACTGAAGAGACTAATTTAGTGGGCCAATTGGGCTTGGAAGGCTACTTTAATAAACAATTAACGGGAATAAATGGGTTGAGAAAAGATAAACAGGACGTCTATGGATACCAGATTGCTAATTCAAAGCAGGTAACTAAAAAAGCCATCAACGGTGATAATATCTACACTACCCTTGATTCACAAACCCAACATTTTCTCGAAAATAAAGTTAATAAAGTTTATAAAAGTTCTAACGCCAATGCAATGACTGCAGTTGTAATGGAAGCTAAAACAGGTAAAATTATTGCCGCTACGCAACGGCCAACTCTTCATGCAGAAAATAATCCTGTTTGGCGGAATATGTTAGTTCAAGATGCTTATGAACCAGGTTCGGTAATGAAAATTTTGTCATTAGCTGCTGCTATTGATACCGGACATTTTAATCCTAATGCGACCTTTAATTCGGGAACATGGACTATGGGTGGCGGAAAAATCACTGATTGGTCAAGTTCTGGCTGGGGAACAATTTCCTATAAAGATGCTTTTGATATGTCTAGTAATGTTGGGTTTGCTCATGTAGAACAAGACATGGGAGCAGAGACATGGATGAAGTACATTAAACGATTTGGCCTGTTAAAAAAAGTTAATGTTATTGGAATGAGTAACGAGGTTAATGGTTATACTTCATTCAAAGGGATTCTTGCTCAGGCAAATACCGCTTTTGGACAGGGAATTACTGTAAATGTTATGCAGATGATGCAAGCGTTCAGTGCTATTGGCAATAATGGTAAAATGATGAAGCCTTACATTGTTAGCAAAGTTGTAGATGGTAATAGCGGAAAGACGATTCAAAAGGTCAAGCCTAAAGTTGTTGGACAACCAATAAAAGCATCGACAGCGAAAAAGGTCCTTGGTTACATGCAAGGCGTTGTTTACGACCAAAAGGGCCTTGGCCACGATTACCAAATTAAGGGTTACCGAATTGCTGGAAAGACCGCAACTGCACAAATTGGTGGTGCTCATGGTTATTCAACTGGTGATACAAACTACCTTTACTCCTTTGCCGGGATGGCACCAGCTAAAAACCCAAAGTATATTATGTATGTTACCCTTCGCCAACCGCAAAACCTTAAAAAACCAGCAACCAAACAAATTGCCAGCGTCTTTAATCCGACAATGAAAATGTTGTTGAGCCAACAAAAAGTTGCAGAAAAGGCCAAGAAAAAGGTTATTACAATGCCTAATGTTGTTGGTCAAGCAAGCGATGAAGCTAATAAAGAATTATCAGGTAAAGGAATGCAGGTAATTGTTGTAGGTTCTGGCAAGAAAGTTAAACAACAATCAGCAGTTCCAGACGAACAAGTGTTAACAGATCAACATGTTATTCTTGATACTGGTGGCGAGTATAAAATGCCGGATATTTCTGGATGGAGTTCTGCGGATGTTCAACAATTAGCTAAGGTTCTTAAGCTAAAAGTAAAAGAAAATGGAAACGGCTATGTTACTCAGCAAAGTATTTCCCCTGATACAACTATTAAGCGTGGAACGACTTTAACCGTTCAATATGAAGCTAAAAACTAGCAGAGAAACTAATTGGAGGTAAATATGAATTTCTTAAGTGCAGTTTTGACTATTCTTAGTTCATTCTTAATTACGTTTTTATTAATGCCCTCGTTAATTAAATATTTTCGGGCAAAAAAAGAAGGTCAGCAGATTCGTAAAGAAGGTCCTACCTGGCATGCTAAAAAGGCTGGGACGCCAACAATGGGAGGATTATTATTCATCTTCTCTGCAGTAGTAACGATTTTGTGGGTTGCTGCTTGGCAAGGATTGATTACGAATACGCTGTGGGCACTTCTCTTTGTCCTGGTTGTTTATGGCTTAATTGGGATGTGGGATGATAGTATTAAAATCTTTCACCATCAAAATGAAGGCTTTAAACCATGGCAAAAGGCGCTATGCCAGGTATTAGCAGCAATGGTCTTTACTGTTATTTACCAGCATGAAGGTTTTCAAATGGGCTTTGGAACAACGCAAATTGGTTGGCTTTACGGTTTGTTTATTATTTTTTGGATCGTCGGCTTTTCAAATGCTGTTAATTTAACTGATGGACTTGATGGCTTGGTAAGCGGCCTTTCCATTATTTCTTTTGCGGCTTATCTAATCATTGCGTTGGTAAATCTCAATCAACCAGGTTATCCGGAAATTGCTCTTTTCTGTTTAGCAATGATCGGAACTTTACTAGGTTTCTTCCCTTATAATCATAAGCCCGCTAAGATTTTTATGGGTGATATGGGATCTTTAGCAATTGGAGCATCCTTAGCCGCTGTTTCATTGTTATTACATCATGAATGGTCATTATTAGTAATTGGAATCGTTTATGTTTGTGAAACTGCTAGTGTCATTCTTCAAGTGGCTTCATTCAAAACAACTGGTAAACGAATTTTTAAGATGACCCCAATCCACCATCATTTTGAAATGAGCGGGTGGAGTGAATGGAAAATTGATATTGTGTTTTGGCTTGTAGGGTTAGTGGCTGCAATTATTGCTGTTACAACAATCTTATTAGTTGGTTAGGAGTAAAGAGAAATGAAAAAAATTGATGAATATCAAGGTAAAAAAGTTCTTGTAATGGGTTTCGGAATTAGCGGAATTAATGCAGCCCACTTATTGGTAAAACTTGGTGCAAATGTTACCGCTAATGATAAAGCAACTCCTAAAAATAATGATATTGTTGATGATTTAGAAGCTGATGGAATCAAGGTAATTACTGGTGATAATCCCATTTCATTAGCTAATGAAGGTTTCGATGTTGTAGTAAAAAATCCTGGAATTCCTTATGATAATCCATTAGTGGCTGCATTTGTTAAGCAAGGGACACCCATTATTACGGAAGCAGAACTAGGATGGCAAATTTTTGATGGTCACCTTGTAAGTGTAACCGGAAGTAATGGGAAGACTACCACAACGACTTTAACTCAACTAATGATTGCTGAAAATGCAAAACATCAAGTAAAATATGCAGGTAATATTGGAATTTCCTTTAGTAAAATTGCTGAGGATTTAGGACCAGACGACACATTGGTCACAGAATTATCTAGTTTCCAATTATTAGGAGCACCGACAATTCATCCGCATATTGCAATTATTACTAACATTTTTTCTAACCATTTAGACTATCATAAGACACGAGAAAACTATATTAATGCAAAGCTTAATATTACCCGGAACCAAACCAAGGATGATTTCTTAGTTATTAACTGGGATCGTGATGAATGGCAGAAGATTGCCCAGCGTAGTCAAGCTACCATTGTGCCATTTTCTCGTCTTAATAAGAGTCATGAAGGATCTTATGTAGAAGATGGAATGATTTACTGGCGTGGGCAAGAAGTTATGCCAACCAAGGATATTCGATTGATCGGTCCCCAAAATGTAGAAAATGCGTTGGCAGCAATTGCAGCGGCAAAATTAAGTGGTGTTACAAATGATGCAATAAAGAAAGTTTTAACAACATTTAGTGGAGTCCGTCACCGCTTACAATATGTGATGGAATACCAAGAACGGCTTTTCTACAATGATTCAAAATCAACAGATATTGAAGCCACGGAGGTTGCCTTACAAGGTTTTGATCGTCCAGTAATTCTTTTGGCAGGTGGCCTTGATCGTGGTTATACCTTTGAACGGTTGGTTCCTTACTTTAAGAAGCACGTCAAGGCAATGATTGTTTTTGGTGAATGTAAAGATAAAATGAAGGATGCGGGAAATCAAGCTGGGGTTCCAGTAGTTGAAAGTGAAAATGCAATTACTGCGGTACCAGAAGCATGGAAGTTGAGTGAACCAGGAGATGTCATTCTCCTCTCGCCTGCTAATGCTAGTTGGGACCAATTCCCGAGCTTTGAAGTTCGTGGTGATAAATTTATTGAAGCAGTTGAAGAATTAACAGGAAAGAAGGAACAGTAAGATGCGGTTATTGGTATCAGGTGGTGGAACTGGTGGTCATATCTACCCGGCATTAGCATTAATCGAACGCTTAAAGCAGGTTGAGCCAGATACTGAAGTGTTATATGTTGGAACAACTCGTGGCCTTGAAAATAAAATTGTACCGGATGCCGGAATTGAGCTTGAAACAATGCATATGCAGGGCTTTAAGCGTTCTCTTTCTCTTGAAAATTTTAAGACAATCTATCTTTTTTTAAACTCTGTCCATCATGCTAAAAAAATTATTAGTGAGTTTAAGCCTGATGTTGTTTTAGGGACGGGAGGATATGTAAGTGGAGCTGTCCTATATGCTGCCGCAAAGAAACATATCCCAACCGTAATTCATGAACAGAATAGCGTTGTTGGCGTAACAAACAAGTTTTTAAGTCGCTATGTTGATCAAATTGCAATTGCATTTGAAGCTGCACGCAGTCAATTTCCCGCTGATAAAGTTACAATGGCAGGTAATCCTCGTGCTCAACAGGTAGCAGCTAAAAAAGACAGTGACTTTTCATGGACAAGATATGACTTGAAAGATGATGTTCCAACTTTAATGATTTTTGGAGGAAGCCAAGGAGCACCGAAAATCAATAAGACAGTTGTCGACGCTATTCCAGAGTTCAATAAGCGTCCTTATCAGGTTATCTTTGCAACTGGTCAAAAACGGTACGATGATGTAAAGAAGCAACTAGCAGAAGGTAATATTAAACCAGCTGATAATGTTAAAGTTGTTCCTTACATTAAAGATATGCCGGCTAAAATGCCTCGGGTAGCGGCTTTGGTATCGCGAGCAGGTGCAACCACCATTGCTGAGGTAACAGCACTCGGAGTTCCTACGATTCTAATTCCTAGTCCGTATGTTACCGCTAACCACCAAGTAAAGAATGCTCAAGCTTTAGTTAAGAATAATGCCGGTCTAATGATTACTGAAGACAAATTAGATGCCCGGGCATTACTGACTCAAGCAGATAAGATTATGGAAGATGAAGAAGTACGTAAAGAAATGGCTCATGCTGCTGAAAAGATGGGACGGCCAGATGCTGCTGATAGACTAATTAAGATCTTGCATAAGGCAATTGACGAACATGAAAAATAAAGTATAGATTAGAAAGGAGGAGAAAAGATGTTGGATGATAGATCAGCAATTGAGCATCATAAATATTCACAGCGGCTAACTGAATTAGAAAAGCGAAGTGCTGCTGCTCAACAGCGACAACAGCAAAGAAAGCCTTCGAAAACTCATGTTGGTAATAAGATTCGCGGGATTAAGATTAAGCGCTATGTTTCTAATGGCGAGCGAGTCTTAAAATTAGTTGTATTATTCAGTGTTATTCTCCTCTTTATGCTTTATATTATTTCTCCCTTGAGTAAAATTACCACGCTTCATGTAACTGGTAATCATGATTTAACTAAAGAACAAGTAGAAAAAAATACAAATATTTATCCAGGACGGTTTATTTGGGGCGTTTATCTTGCTCGTCATCAACTCACTAAACAAGCTATTCGCAAAAATCCTCAAATAAAAGATTTAAGGATCAAGGTAACCGGTCCCCAGTCTCTGCAAATATCTGTAAAAGAAAATGCGCTTTTAGGAACAGCGGTGATGGATAATGATACATACGCTGTCTTAGCTGACGGCCAATTACAGCGAACAAAAAATGCTGATAATGGTATTGCTTATAAACGTTTTGATGGTCATAAAAAAGTTCTTGCTACAACGGCCGCTCAGTTAGGAAAGTTGAAACCAGCAATAAGAAATGGTATTTCAAGTGTGAGTTATCAACCTACTAAAGATTATCCAGATCGCGTTATTATTTATATGCGTGATGGTAATACAGTTTATGGCGACTTAAATACTATCGGGGATAAAATGGGATATTACCCTGCAATTGCAGCAAGTATGAAAAATAAGGGAATTATAGATCTTCAAGTCGGAGCTTATTCTTATGATTATGGATCTAAGGATAAATGATTTTGTGAAAAACCTTGATAATTCCCTTTTTTGTCATTGTTTATCTGTGGTAAAATTCTTGTATAGGTTAAAAATACAATTAATTTAATTAATGATAGTCTTAGGAGGGTTCCTTTTAGAATGAATAATTCAGAAGTATACGTTGGATTAGATATTGGAACCACCTCGATCAAGGCACTGGTGTGTGAAAGTGTTAAGGGTCAGTTGAAAGTTATTGGTGTTGGTGTAGAACGATCGGCAGGATTAAACCGAGGAGTTATTGTCGACATTGATAAAACCGCCCAGGCAATTTCAGCGGCGGTAGCACAGGCCGAGGAAAAGTCCAACGTAGAGATTCAAAGTGTTGTAGTTGGCTTACCGGCAAATTACTTACAAATGCAACGAGTACATGGTATGATTACGATTGCAACAAGAGGACAATCAAGAGAGATTGTTAACCAAGACGTAATTGACGTTGCTCGTGAAGCGTTGACGCAAAGTATTCCCCCCGAGCGGGAAATAATTGATTTAATTCCAACAGAATTTACTGTTGATGGCTTTTCTGGTATTAAGGACCCCCGTGGAATGGTTGGTGTCCGTTTAGAAATGAAGGCCACCTTGTATACAGGACCTAAGACCATTATTCATAATACAAAAAAGGCAGTTCAACAGGCGGGATATGACATTAAAGATTTTGTTATTACGCCGATCGCAACAGACTTTAATCTCCTTAATGATGGAGAGCAAGATTTTGGTACTGTTGTTATTGATTTAGGTGGTGGTCAAACAACAACCAGTATTATTCATGATCATCAATTAAAGTATACTTATGTTGATCCTGAAGGTGGAAAATACATTACTAAAGATATTTCTACGGTCATGAATACATCATTAAAAAACGCCGAGCAACTTAAGCTAAATCATGGATATGCTATGGCATCCTTAGCCGATGAAGATGTTCAAGTTGACGTTGATGTTGTTGGCCAAAATGATCCTGTCCAATATTCAGAGCAGTATTTATCAGAAATAATTGAAGCACGAGTACGGCAAATTTTTGATCGTATTCAGGATAAACTTAAGGCTATTCATGCCCCTGAATTACCGGGAGGAGTAGTTTTGATTGGTGGAGTGGCTGCTCTGCCAGGAGTTAAGGAACTTGCTGAACAGTACTTTACTGGTAATATTAAGGTGAATGTTCCAGAACAAATGGGCATTCGTCACCCTCGTTATGCGGTTAGTTTAGCTTTGGGGATGTATGAAAATCAGTTATCAGATATTGATCGATTAATTAAGCAAACTGTTCAACGAATTGATACGATTAAGAGTCCTCATGAAGAAAAAGGACAAACTGTTAATCAGCCACGTCAACAATGGACTGAAAAATCTGATAAATTACAACGTTCACAGCGAGAAGCACAGCAGCAACCAGTTACTGAAGAGCCAGCGCCAAAGAAGAAAAAGCAAAACGGGCTAAGTAATCGGTTTAAAAACATTTTTAATAATTTATTTGACTAATTTGGAGGAATACTGCTATGGATAATGAAACGTTCGCTAACGACAACCAATTTGCGGAAGCGCAAATCAAAGTAATTGGTGTTGGTGGAGCTGGCGGTAATGCCGTCAACCGAATGATCACTGAAAAAGTACAAGGTGTTGACTTTATTGTTGCTAACACCGACCTACAAGCATTAAATAATTCTCAAGCAACAACTAAGATCCGCTTAGGACCTAAATTGACAAAAGGATTAGGTGCTGGTTCAAATCCAGAAGTAGGTGAAAAGGCTGCCCAAGAAAGTGAAGAGCAAATTAAAAAAGCTCTTGAAGGCGCAGATATGGTCTTCATTACAGCCGGAATGGGTGGTGGAACTGGTACTGGAGCAGCCCCAGTTGTAGCTAAACTTGCTAAAGATAGTGGAGCATTAACTGTTGGTGTTGTGACTCGTCCGTTCTCATTTGAAGGACCTCGTCGAGCACGCTATGCTGCAGAAGGACTTGAAAAGTTAAAGTCAAATGTTGATACTTTAATTATCGTTGCTAATAACCGTTTATTAGAGATGATTGATAAGAAGACGCCAATGATGGAAGCATTTAAAGAAGCTGATAATGTTCTTCGTCAAGGTGTGCAAGGTATTTCAGACTTAATTGTTACTCCAGGTTACATCAACCTTGACTTTGCTGATATTAAGACATTGATGTCTAATCAAGGTTCTGCCTTAATGGGGGTTGGTGCTTCTACTGGTGAAAACCGTGCTACTGAAGCAACTAAGAAGGCTATTTCTTCTCCATTACTTGAAGTGTCAATTGATGGGGCTCAACATGTCTTGATGGATATTACTGGTGGTAAAGACTTGTCAATGTTTGAAGCTCAAGAAGCATCAGATGTGATTAAACAAGCTGCTGGAACTAACGTTGATATTTCATTTGGTATGTCCTTAAATGAATCAATGGGCGATGAAGTTCGCGTTACTGTAATTGCCACTGGAATTGATAAGAAAAAGAAAATTCAACAACAAAAGCCAGCAGAAAAAGAGGCACCACGAGTAACTCGGTCTATTCCACAAGAAGAACAACCCGTTGAACAACCAAAGCAACGAGATCCTTTTGATGGTTGGAATGATCCAACAGCCGATACAAGTAACCAATCAAGAAATTCTGATAACGAATTTTCTCATGTTACTAAGCCAGAATTTAACGTATTTAACGATGATGCGGCTAATACGGATGACAATGATGATACTAACTTATCGACTCCACCGTTCTTCAAGAATCGTCGTAAGTAAATAATCTAGCAAAAAGGTGGATTTTTAATCCATCTTTTTCTGTTTAGCACTATTAAGGAGGTTAAAACAATGGCAGCAAATTTCTTAAAAAGTCTATTTGGTGAAGAAGACATTGATGAACAAGATGGTCTCTATGAAACAAGTGAACAAGTTTCAACGCCAGCAAACACAAGTAATAAAGTAGTTTCAATTAATAGCGGGCGTCTTAACCAAATGAGTCAGATTTCCTTATATGAGCCCCGTCTTTATGCAGATGTAAAGCAGATTGCGTCTCAATTATTAGAAGGGCATGCAGTAATCGTTAACTTCACTCAAATGGATGCAAATGTTGCAGCACGGTTAGTAGATTTCTTGAATGGGACCGTTTTTGCAATTGATGGTGAAATGAAACGGATCGGAAAGGAAATTTTCCTCTGTACCCCTAAAAACTATGAAATTTCAGGTAGCTTAACGAGTAATCTAAAAAATGATGGTGATAAATTTTAGTCACTAAAAGGAGTTAACATGATCGCATTTTTATTATGGGCTCTTAATCAATTAGTTGATGCTTATATTTTAGTAATAGTTGTGTGGTGCATTATGTCATGGTTTCCTAATGCACGCAATTCACGACTCGGTGATATTATCAATCGGTTGGTAGAACCTTATATGCATTGGTTTGACTTTATTCCTCCAATTGGTGGGATAAGTTTTGCGCCGATGATCGCTATCCTTGTACTATATTTTGTTCAAGCAGGATTAGCACAAATAGCAGCAATCATTTAATTAATATTAAGAGGAAGTAGATTTGAGCGAAGATAATATTAAACAACATTTTCGTCCGGATGAAGCCACCCTTATTGACCAAGCAAATGACTGGGTAGCCACTGCAGAAGGCCAATATCGTCCTGTCCTCACTCCTTTTTTAAATCCGCGTGAACGTTTTATTGTCCAAACGATTGTTAATCGAAATAACAATGTTAAAATAACAATGTATGGTGGTTGGCAAGGCGCAGAAATGCAACGAGTTTTAATTTATCCGCCTTATTATGAACCCTCTATAGAAGACTTTGCTTTACAGGCTTTAGAGATAAACTATCCTGTTAAGTTTTCAGAACTTCACCATCGGCAAATTATGGGAACATTGATTGGTGAAGGGATGGAGCGGAATGCATTTGGTGATATTTTAACTGACGGGTCGCATTGGCAAGTTATCGTAACGAAACCAATGGCAGAGTATTTACGGAAAAACGTTGAGCACGTTGGTCGAATTAAGGTTAAATGGATTCCGATCGCAACAGAAGCAGTGGTAACACCTAAAGAAGAATGGGTACCGATAGTTACAACAGTTTCATCACTACGGTTAGATGTTGTGATAGCTGCAGGCTTTAATTATTCACGAAACCGGGCAAAGCAATTAATAGAGCATGGTCAAGTTCGATTAAACTGGGAAGAGATTGATCGTCCAGATTATCAAATTGTGGTTCATGATTTGATATCTGTGCGTCATGGTGGTCGCCTCAGAATCGATATGACCAATGGGAAAACAAAAAAAGATAAAGAAAGAATTACCATTTCAGTTGTAAATGCGTAATTTGAATGGAGGAATTTACTCATGAGTTTGACGGTTGATCAAATTAACAATAAGCAATTTAATACTAAGATGCGGGGTTATAATCCTGAAGAAGTTCAAGAATTTATTCAGGAAGTTTCACAAACAGTCCAACAATTAATAACTGAAAATAATAATTTACAAGAGCAAGTACGGGCTAATGATAGCAAGATTAAGTACTTTGCTGACTTGAAAGATTCTTTAAATAAGTCAATTTTAGTTGCTCAAGAGGCCGCTGATAAGGTTAAAAATAATGCTAAGCGTGAAGCAGATATTATGATTCGTGAAGCGCAAAAGCAAGCAACCGATATTGTTTCGGAAGCTAATGATAAGTCAAATCAAGTAATTGAAGACGCTGCTAATTCTACTAAGAAGTTAACAAGTGAAACTAATGATCTTCGTAAACAGACTCGGATCTTCCGTCAACGGCTTCAAGTCATGCTTGAATCTCAATTAGAAGTCATTAAGAGTAATGAATGGGACAAGCTTTTGGAAAATGATGACTTGAGTAAATATGACGAAATTGAAAAAATTTTAGGTAGTCGTCTTGACAGCAGTTCAGCAACCAGTGTAGAATCAACTGCAACAGCTATTAGTGAAGAACAACCTGTTGAATCAGAACAGCCAGTTGCTTCTGCTGAACAACCAGAAGAGAGTGCACCTGCACAACCAACAGCTGTTAACGATGACAAAGGGGCAGATGCACCTGAAACTGTTGTCGTTTTCCCTGATAATAACAAGTAAATCACTAGGATCGTATTTTAATAAAATCGTTGAAGAGAATTGGAATAATTATCGTAACATTAAAGCGAGTCAACAATTGGTGAGAGGTTGATAATGTTTAACTATTCCTGATCATCTCGGAGTACCTCATTTGAGTTAGTTAGAATGAGGCGGTTCATTATCGTTATCTAATGACATGAGGAAACTTTAATCTTAAGGTTTTAAATCCGGGTGGTACCGCGAAGAAGCTTCGTCCCAGTAATGGGAGGAAGCTTTTTTATTATTAAAATACAAGAATTAATGAAAGGGGTAGTTACAATGCGTGTTAAAGATACGTTAAACCTTGGCCGTACTAAATTTCCAATGCGCGGAAAGTTACCTGTAACTGAGGCACAACGGGAACAGCTATGGGAAGAAAATAAAGTTTATGAACTACGACAAAAATTAAATGAAGGAAAGCCTACTTTTGTTTTACATGATGGGCCTCCATATGCTAACGGTAATATTCACATTGGCCACGCTATGAACAAGATTTCTAAAGATTTTATTGTGCGCTATAAGTCAATGTCTGGCTACCGAGCACCTTATGTTCCTGGTTGGGATACTCACGGATTGCCAATTGAACACCAATTGACTAAGTCCGGTTACGACCGTAAGAAGATGAGCTTAACTGAATTCCGTGATCTTTGTCGGGAATATGCCCTTAAGCAAGTTGATAAGCAACGGACTGACTTTAAGCGGTTAGGTGTAAGTGGTGAATGGGATCATCCATACCTTACCCTTGATAAAGAATTTGAAGCTGCTCAAATTCGGGTATTCGGCGAATTTGCTAAGAAAGGTCTATTATACCAAGCTAAGAAGCCAGTTTACTGGTCATGGTCTTCAGAATCAGCCTTAGCAGAAGCCGAAGTTGAATATCATGATGTTGTTGCTAAAACAGCCTTCTTCGTAGAGCAAATTAAAGATGGCAAAGGCCGTTTAGATAATGATACATATTTAGTTGTATGGACGACAACACCATGGACTGTTCCTGCTTCTGAGGCAGTTGCAGTTAATCCAAAGTTTGATTACTCTGTTGTAAATCCAGCAAATGATGACCGGAAATTTGTTGTTGCAACAGATCTGCTTGAGAAATTAGCGGAAAAACTTGGTTGGGAAGATTATGAAGTTGTTGATCATTTAATGGGTCAAGAACTTGAAGGGATGACTACTCAACACCCATACCTTGATCGTGATCTTCTTGTTGGTTTAGCAGATTATGTTACTGCTGATGCTGGTACTGGCCTTGTTCACACTGCTCCTGGATATGGGGATGATGATTACAACTTTGGTAAAAAGTATGACTTGCCAATTTTTGCCCCAATCAATGATCAAGGTGTTTTAACTAAGGAAAACGGTGAAGGCTTTGAAGGGGTATTCTACCAAGATGCTGATGATGTATCTCTTCAAAAGCTAGAAGAAAACAATGCTTTACTTCTTCAAGAGCCATTGCAACACAGTTACCCATTTGATTGGCGGACAAAGCAACCAATCATCTTCCGGGCAACTGATCAATGGTTTGTATCAATTGAAAAGATGCGCCAAAATATTTTAGATGCCTTAGAAGACGTTAAGTATCACCCAGAATGGGGAAAGGTTCGTCTTCGCAATATGATCAAAGACCGTGGTGATTGGGTAATTTCTCGTCAACGTGTTTGGGGTGTACCTCTACCAATCTTCTATGCTGAAGATGGCACACCAATCATGGAAGAAGAAACAATCAACCATGTAGCAGAATTATTTGCTAAGTATGGTTCTAATGTTTGGTTTGAACGTGAAGCAAAAGATCTTTTGCCAGAAGGATACACTAATGAACATTCTCCTAATGGTAAGTTCACTAAGGAAACTGACATTATGGACGTATGGTTTGATTCTGGTTCATCACACCAAGGGGTATTAGCTGAACGTGATTACTTAACATACCCAGCGGACCTTTACCTTGAAGGGTCTGACCAATACCGTGGTTGGTTTAACTCTAGTTTGATTACCAGTGTTGTATGTTCAGGACATGCGCCATATAAGGAAATCGTTTCTCAAGGGTTCACACTTGATAAGCGCGGTAACAAGATGAGTAAATCTCAAGGTAACGTTATCGATCCAAATAAGGTTGTTCAACAAATGGGTGCGGAAATTATCCGGTTATGGGTAATGAGTGCTGATACTTCGGCTGATGTTCGTGTATCGATGGGAACATTCCAACAGATTTCCGAAGCATATCGTAAGTTGAGAAATACGTTCCGCTTCTTACTTGCTAATACTAGTGACTTCAATCCTGAAGAAAATACTGTTTCTTATGAGAAGTTACAATCGGTAGACAAGTACATGTTGGTTAAACTTAACCACTTCTTGAAGACAATGCGGGAAGATTTTGATAACTATGACTTCCTTGATGCTTATAAGGTATTGATCAATTTTGTAAACAACGATCTTTCAGCTTTCTACATGAACATTGCTAAAGATGTGCTCTATATTGAGGCTGAAAATTCAGAAGTTCGGCGGTCAATGCAAACTGTCTTCTATGATATCCTTTTGACACTTGTTAAGCTTCTTACACCAATCCTTCCTCACACTACAGAAGAAGTATGGAGCTACATGAATGAACCGGAAGATTTTGTTCAATTAACTGAAATTCCAGATCCACGGACATTCGCTGGTGAAGAAGAGCTATTGAGCAAGTGGGATGACTTTATGGAAGTACGTTCACATGTTCTGAAGAGTCTTGAAGAGGCACGGAATGCTAAGCTAATCGGTAAATCTCTTGAAGCTCAAGTTGATCTTTACTTAACCGATGACCAAAAGCAATTACTTGATAGTCTTAATGAAAACATTCAATTATTGCTAGGGGTTTCTGCTCTTCATGTACATCCAGCTGATGAAGCGCCTGCTGATGCTGACCAATACAACGATGGGGTAGCAGTTAAGGTTACAACCGCTAATGGTGAAACTTGTGCTCGTTGTCGTATGGTCAAGGAAGACGTTGGCAGTGATCCAGCATATCCTGAATTATGTGCTCGCTGTGCTGCTATTGTTCGGGAAAACTTCCCTGAAACAGCAGAAGATGGTTTAGAAGAATAATAATCTCTAAAAAAACTGGTTTTCGTTATCCAGTAAATGACAATTATTTTTAAGCGGTGTAAAATACCAAGTGACACTTGTTGCTTGGTATTTTATTATGGAGTTGGTAAAAATGCTCAAAGGAAAAGTAAAAAGTTTTGACGAACAAAAAGGATGGGGCTTTATTACAGTTCCCCATGAAGGAGAAATTTTTGTTCATTATAGTGGAATTGAAGGAACGCGTCGTCGCATCCTTCACCCTGATGAAGAGGTCTCATTAGTAATTGTTCAAGGACAAAAGGGACCGCAAGCAGCACATGTTCGTGTTTTAAGATAAGGATGGGTTCTAATGGAATTTGAAGAGCGACCAATAAGTAGTAAAACAGTTTTTCACGGCCATTTAATCGATGTTGAAGTACAGCAAGTTATCACCCCACATGGTAATAAAACACAACGAGAAATCGTCCACCACGCACCAGCAATTGCGATTTTGGCTTTGACGGCTGATAATAAAATGATTCTTGAAAAACAGTGGCGCGCACCAATTGCAAAAACAACCCTTGAAATTCCTGCGGGGAAGCTCGATCAACGTGATGCTGATAATGCTCTTCATGCGGCTAAACGTGAATTAAATGAAGAAACAAGGTATGAAGCAACAAGTTTAAAAAAGATTTCTTCATTTTATACTTCTGTTGGTTGTATGGATGAATACATGACTCTTTATTTGGCCACGGGATTAAAACGGGTTAGCAACGAGCTGCCGCAAGATCAAGATGAACAATTGATGTTAAAAGAAGTAACTTTACCACAAGCGCTTGAAATGATTGATCAAGGCGAAATTGAAGATGCTAAGACAATCATGGCAATCTATTACTGGCAAGGAATGAACAACCGTGGATAATAAACAACAAGATGAGCAACAATCACGTATGTCACGTAGCCAATATCGTCAACAGCAACGTCAGACTGAACAGCAACCTATTAATGAAGCAACAGAAAATACAACTGATCAACCTTATAGTCGCGAAGCAGTTGCTAGTCAACGTCATGACGAAACAGTGGCAGAAAAAACGGCGCGCTTGAAACGCCGCTTAAATATTGCAATCATTGCTTTGATTGTGGCAATTATTATTGTTTACTTAATACTATTTTATGTTGGATAGAAAAAGGAGAAAAATATGCGATTTGGAATTATTTGTGCAATGCCTGAAGAAATTAAAGAATTAACTGCAAAGTTATCTGATAAACAAGAGAAGAAAATCGGGGGTAAATCCTACCTTTTCGGTAAAATCAATAATCAAGACGTTGTATTAGTAGAATCTGGAATTGGTAAAGTGGAAGCTGGGATTACTACTGAACATTTAATTACCGATTGTGGGGCAGATGTTGTGATTAATTCTGGATCAGCTGGTGGAATTGGTGAAGGGTTACATGTTGGTGATATTGTAATTTCAACTGAAACGGCCTACCATGATGTTGATGCAACTGCATTTAATTACCGTTATGGCCAACTCCCAGGAAAAGAACCACGCTTTAAGGCTTCTGACCAATGGGGACAAGCCTTAGAAAAAGCCGGTGAAAAGACTGGCTTAAATGTAAAACGAGGATTAATTGTTTCTGGTGATCAATTTATTGCAAGTTCAGAAGCAATTAAAGAGATTTTGAATAATTTCCCTGATGCACTTTCTAGTGAAATGGAAGGGGCAGCGGTTGGACAAGTTGCCACTGACCACCAAATTCCATATGTGGTAGTTCGGGCAATGTCTGATACAGGTGATGAAGATGCCGGCGTTAGTTTTGACGACTTTATTATTGATGCCGGAAAACGCTCTGCAAATATGCTTCTTCAGCTCTTTGCAGATTTAGATAAGTAAATGGAAGGATGAAAAACTCGTGAGTGAGATTTATTTGGATAATGCAGCAACAACCCCAATGACCCCAGAAGTAATTGCGGAAGTGACTAAACAAATGCAAGAATCATGGGGAAATGCCTCAACTGGTTACTCTTATGGGCGTCATGCCAAACTTGTAATGGAAGATAGTCGTCACATTCTTGCCCAAAGCATTAATGCTGACGATAATGAGATTATCTTTACTAGTGGGGGAACTGAAAGTGATAATACTGCTATTATCCAAACTGCTTTTAAACGGCAGAATCTTGGTAAGCATATTATTACAACTGCCATTGAGCATGAGGCAGTCTTAAAACCTCTCCATTTTTTAGAAGAACATGGCTTTGAGGTAACCTATTTACCAGTTGATGAAAATGGTAATATCTCAATTGATGATTTTAAGGCCGCTCTTCGTGATGATACGATTTTAGTAACCATTATGATGGAAAACAATGAAGTGGGTAGTCAAATGCCTATCCATGAGATTGGTGAAATTTTGAAGGAACATCAAGCATGGTTTCATACAGATGCTGTTCAAGCATATGGACTGTTGCCAATCGATGTTAAAGCTGACCACATTGATATGCTTTCAACATCTGCCCATAAGATTAATGGGCCAAAGATGATGGGCTTTTTATATCGTCGTGATGGCATTAGTTTTCCAAGCTTTATTAAGGGTGGAGATCAAGAAACTAAACGCCGTGCGGGGACTGAAAATGTGCCTGGAATTGCCGGTTTTGCTAAAGCGGTAGAATTAAACACGCCGGAAGTAAAAGAAGAACGGCGCGATCGTTATTACGTCTTTAAGCAAAAGATTGTTAACGCACTTAAGGAAAATAATGTTGATTTTGAAATTAATGGTCAAATCAACAAAACTCACGTACTTAACTTATGGTTTAAAGGCATTTCAACTTATGTTATCCAGACAGACTTAGACCTTGCAGGCATCGCAGTCTCTGGTGGGTCTGCATGTACGGCGGGTAGTATTGAGCCATCTCACGTTTTAACAGCGATGTTTGGCGCTGATAGCCCCCGAATTAGTGAATCAATTCGAATTAGTTTTGGCGGGTTAAATACGGAAGAAGATATTGATCAGTTAATTGCTACGATTGTTAAAACCGTTGAAAACCTAAAGAAAATTAATGGGGATAATTAAAATGGAATTTACAAAAACAGTACAAATTTCTGGTGATAAGGATAAATACACAATTAGCCCAGAGATAAAAAAATATGCTTTGCTTGATTTAGGATTTGAACAGACGAACCGGGGAAACTTTGAATATTTAGGAAGTCTTGATACTGATAATCCATTTAAACCTGTAGCCCGTCTTCGGATTTTAATTAACAGTGATTTAGACGGTTTTAAAATGGAGACTCTTTCGGGAAATGGTTTAAGAAAAATTAATATTTTTAATCACCAACGCGCAGCTGAATTTATTCAACAATATCACTATATTTTAGATGAAATGGTTGCCCGGCAAATATTCACTAAATAAAAACTGTGCAGGGATTGAAATACTCTGGTACAATGGTTAACACTGGATGCATGCGACCTTCAATCGTAGATTATTCCAGAATCTATACGAAATGATGGTGATAATTAATGGCTGATAATAGTCATACACGTGTGGTAGTAGGAATGAGTGGAGGAGTCGACTCTTCAGTGACGGCTCTTCTCTTAAAGCGCCAAGGATACGATGTTGTTGGTGTCTTCATGAAAAACTGGGATGACACTGATGAAAATGGTGTTTGTACTGCCACTGAAGACTACAAAGATGTAGCAAAAGTTGCTTCTAAGATTGGGATTCCATACTATTCTGTTAACTTTGAGAAGGAATACTGGGATCGGGTTTTCAAGTATTTCATTGCTGAATACAAGAAAGGTCGTACACCAAATCCTGATGTTATTTGTAATAAAGAGATCAAGTTCAAGGCTTTTATTGAATATGCTAACCAATTAGGTGCTGATTACGTTGCTACTGGGCACTATGCTGATGTAAAGCGTGATGAGAACGGCCGGATGCACTTGATGCGTGCTAAAGACCAACACAAGGATCAAACTTACTTCTTAAGTCAACTTGATTACAAGCAGTTGGATAAGGTAATGTTTCCATTAGCTGGCTACACTAAGCCAGAAATTAGAAAGATTGCTGAAGAAGCAGGGCTTGCTACTGCTGATAAGAAGGATTCTGTTGGGATTTGCTTTATCGGTGAGGATGGTCATTTTCGTGAATTCTTGAGTCAATATATTCCAGCACAACCGGGAAATATGGAAACCCTTGATGGCAAAGTTGTTGGTCAGCATATGGGCTTAATGTATTACACCATCGGTCAACGTCGTGGGCTTGGCCTTGGTGGTAATAAGGAAAGTAATGAGCCATGGTTTGTAATCGGTAAGGATATGAAGAAGAACGTTCTTTATGTTGGTCAAGGATACGAAAACAGCCATCTTTATGCTACTCATCTTGAAGCGAGTGATATTCACTGGGTTGATGATGTTGTAAGTCGTTATGGGCGTGATTTTCATTGTACGGCCAAGTTCCGCTACCGTCAGACAGATGTTGGCGTTACTGTTCATTTGTCAGATGATGATCAAATGGTAACAGTTGAATTTGATGATCCTGCACGGGCCATCACTCCAGGTCAAGCAGTTGTCTTTTACGATGGAGAGGAATGCCTTGGGAGTGCGATTATTGATCGTGCTTACAGTCATGACCGGCAGCTTCAATACGTTTAATTCATATTTTTAGACTTTAAAGAAGGCAGGGGTAATTTCACTTTTGCCTTCTTAAATATACATAAAGTAATAACTCTGTGATAAACAATTGCCGCAAACTCTGGTAAGATAGTAAATAAAAGGGGTAACGACAGAGATGACAAAAGTTTATTTAATCCGGCATGGAAAAACGCAATGGAATTTAGAATCCCGTTATCAAGGTGCCAATGGCGATTCACCGTTACTAAAGGATAGTTATCGAGAAATTGAATTATTAGCAAGTTCTTTACAAAGGATTCCGTTTGAATACGCTTATACTAGTCCTTTAAAGCGTGCGCGCGTAACAGCTCAGGCATTATTGAACCATTTGAATCCAGAAATCCCATTAACAATTGATAGTCGGTTAAAAGAATTTAATTTAGGCAAAATGGAAGGAATGCATTTTGAAGACGTTGCGGCAAAATGGCCTGAAGTCTTAAAAAACTTTCGTCATCATCCTGATAAATATGATGAATCATTAGTAGAAGGAGAAAGTTTTCTAGAAGTAATCGCTCGTTTCCGTGCAGCAATTGAAGAGTATTGTCGCCAGTATCCTAATGGTAATATTCTCGTGATTTCACACGGAGCTGCCTTGAATGCTGCCATTAATGCATTGATTGGAACACCGCTTGCTCACTTGAAAGATCGTGGTGGACTAAGCAATACATCAACGACGATTCTTACTACTAATGATGGTCGCCATTTTGAACTTGAAAAATGGAATGATACATCTTACCTTCACAAGAGCAAGGTTGATCCGACTGATACGATTTAAGAGGTGATATTAATGACAGAGAAAAAAGATTTTCGTGATCCTAAGAAAAAGGAAACAGAAAAATTAGTTCATAAACTAGTTGAAGCAATTGATGAGCATCCAGATAAAGTAAATAATTATTATGATTTAGGTTCTTTGCTAACCCGGTTAAATGACTATCAACAAGCAGAAGAACTCTTTATGAAGGCTTTGGGGATTTTTGAGGCAAAGGGTGACAAGGATGCTATGAACCTCTTAAACTATGGTCTTGGTAACCTTTACTATGAGATTGGCAAAGTTAACGAAGCAATTAAGCTTTATAATAAGATTGATGACTCCAAACTCAAAGCTGATTCTTATCTTATGTTAGCCCAAAGCTATATGAAAAAAGGACAATACAAGCAAGCTGTTGCTTATGGATTAACTGCCCTTGAATTACGTCCAGATGATCCTGAAATTAATCAGGTAATCGGTGACTCATTATTAGCATTAGGCGAATTTAAACAGGCTAAAGCTTACTATGATGCAATTCTAAAGTATTATCCAGGACGTGCTGATACACAATTTAATCGCGGAATTGTAGCGATGGTTCTTGGTGAGCCATACAAAGACTACCTTGCGCAAGCTAAGCAGTTAGATCCTAATTACTACCATAAGAGTGAGCAACGACTTAATGATATTGAAAAAACGCTTCAGGCAACGCAAAAGAAAGATTAGCAACATGAAAGGATGACTTCTATGGCTGAAGAAATCGACCTATTTAAGACGCCAACGGAGCCGTCTTTTTTTATTGGTCAGGTACAATCTGAGATTTTTACTAGTCCAGATTCGTTTTTTAAGGTTTTAATTGTCTCGGTTGAAGAAGCAAATTTTGATTGGCACGAGCCGGAGATTACTGTAACGGGAAGTTTTGGTGATCTTAGTGATGATCAGACTTACCGCTTTGAGGGAAAAATTGTTGAGCATCCGCGATATGGGCAACAGTTTCAAGCGACTTCTTACCATGTCAATCGGCCCACAAGCAAGGATGGGTTAATTGATTTCTTGTCTGGAAAACAGTTTACCGGAATTGGAAAAAAGACGGCTGAAAAAATTGTCGATAAATTAGGAACGGATGCGATTAATAAAATTATTGCTGACCCCCATGTTTTAGATGAATTAAAACTCCGCAAAGCAGTTAAGGATTCATTAGTTGATAATTTACGAGCACACCAGGGGATGGACCAGATTATTATCGGCCTAAATGATCTCGGCTTTGGCGCTAACCTTAGTAGTGCAATTTTTGACAAGTACGGAGAAGAAACTCTGCATATTATTAATGAAAATCCTTACCAACTCGCTGCTGAGATAGATGGAATTAGCTTTAATCGGGCTGATCAGGTGGCACAGAAATTAGGAATCGCCACGGATGATTCACGTCGAATTGATGCCGCAATTATCCAGACGCTTGATGACTTGACAATGGAGACTGGTGATACATTTACTACAACAAAACCTCTTCTGCAGCAAACTATCCAGTTGCTTGCCCAAGGAAGTGGGGGTCGTGTTTCGACCGATTTAATTGCCAACCAAATTGTTGAGCTAGAGAAAAATCAAGCAATTAGTTATGCGGATGAAAAAATTTATCCAACTGCCCTTTATAACGCGGAATGGCAAATTGCTGATCACTTACATCGTCTTCTTACCGTTGACCAGGAAAAAGTACCAGCAACGACTATTGAGAAAACAGTTACGAAGGTTGCCGATCAATCGGGGATAACCTATGACCAAGTTCAAAAAGAGGCCATCAAAACAGCCTTAAATAGTAAAGTTATGCTTCTTACGGGAGGCCCAGGAACGGGAAAAACAACAATTATTAAAGGGATTGTAGCAAGTTATGCGAAAATTCATGATCTTTCATTGGACGTAAATGAATATAAAGAAAAGTCATTTCCTGTTTTACTAGCTGCTCCTACAGGCCGTGCTGCTAAACGAATGAGTGAAGCTACTGATTTACCAGCAAGTACAATTCACCGCTTGCTAGGGCTTAATGGCCGGGAAATGCCAACTGATATGAATGCCCGCGATTTAGAAGGCTCGTTATTGATTATTGATGAAATGTCGATGGTCGATACCCTCTTGTTTAAGACTCTTATTCAAGCCGTCCCTACTTCTATGCATGTAGTTTTGGTAGGTGATAAAGACCAATTACCATCTGTTGGTCCCGGGCAAGTTTTCCATGATCTTCTTGACTTTGCAGAACTGCCCAAAGTTGAACTGACCAATATTCACCGCCAGGCTGCTGATTCAACAATTATCCCATTAGCTCATGCTATCAAAGAGGGTAAGCTACCATCAGATCTAACGAATAAAATGCCAGATCGATCATTTATCTCATGCCATGCTAACCAAGTGCCAAGTGTGGTTCAACAAATTATTGACCTTTCTAAAAAACGAGATTATTCCGCAAATGATATTCAAATCTTGGCACCAATGTACCGTGGACAGGCAGGGATCGATCGTTTGAATGAGCTTGCACAACAGGCGTATAATCCTCCAGCTAATGGAAAGCAAGAAGTCGATTTTAGGGGACTAACTTTTCGTGTTGGAGATAAGGTTCTGCAACTCGTTAATGTTCCAGAAAAGAACATTTTTAATGGTGACATTGGAAAAATCACAGCAATTGAAAGCGGTAGGACAGTCGGTAAGAAAAATGAATCAATTACTGTCGATTTTGATGGTAATGAAGTGAGTTATAGCCGCATGGAATGGAATCAATTACGGTTAGCTTATTGTATTTCGATCCATAAAGCACAGGGAAGTCAGTTTAAGATGGTTCTTTTGCCAATTGTTCAGCAGTTTAGCCGGATGCTTCAACGAAATCTTTTATATACAGCGATTACTCGTGCCGCAGAAAAGCTAGTTTTGATCGGTGAGCCATATGCGGCTGTGACTAGTGTAAAAAATGAAGCAGTTAACCGAAAAACTTCTTTGGTTGATCGCCTCGGTAGGGTTTGGAATAGGCATGGTGAACTAAAATCAAACTTAGATCATCAAACAGATTCATTAACAAAAGAACTTGCTAGTTCCCAACCAGTTCAAAAACAAACTGAACAATTAATAAATAATGATGCTCAGCAATATATTCTAACAGCTGATCTCATTAATTCAGATACAATTGATCCATTAATCGGAATGGAAAATATTAGCTTACAAAGTTTGCATCAAGTCAAATAATACTTGCTTGAACAGTAATTTGTTGTCATAATAGTTATGATTATTGTCGAACTTTAAAGGAGTATAAAAATGACCCAGATAAAAAATGCCGATAATGTGCGTTTATTTTCACTAAATTCAAATCCAAAACTAGCTGAACAAATTTCTCAACGCGTGGGGATTCCGTTGAGTAAAGCTTCCATTAGTCATTTTGCTGATGGTGAAATTAAAATTACAATTGACGAAAGTATTCGTGGCTGTGAGGTTTATGTCATCCAGTCAGTTTCTGATCCGGTTAACACTAACTTGATGGAACTATTGATTATGGTTGATGCTTTACGACGGGCAAGTGCAGCCAAGATTAACGTAGTAATGCCATACTATGGTTATGCACGTCAAGATCGAAAAGCACGAAGCCGTGAACCAATTACAGCTAAGTTGATCGCCAACCTTCTTGAAATGGATCAAATTAGCCGACTAGTAACGATTGACCTTCATGCTCCTCAAGTTCAAGGTTTCTTTGATATTCCTGTTGATCATCTTCAAGCAACCAGTCTTTTTACCAAATATATTGAAGAGCAAAACTTGGGGGATGATATTGTAGTAGTTGCCCCTGATCATGCCGGTGTTAATTTAGCACGGAAATATGCTGAACGAATTAAAGCGTCTATTGCGATTATTGACAACCGTAACGATGAAGTTCGGGAACGGACTGAACAAGAAGTACCTGAGTATGTAATTGGAGACGTAAAGGGAAAGACTGCGATTATTGTTGACGATATTGTTGATACTGGTGTCCGGATGAACTTATCTGCGCAAGCCTTGAAGAATTTTGGGGCAGCTAAGGTTTATGGTATTGCTACGCACGCAGTATTATCAGCCGATGCGGTAAATACGTTGCAAAATTCTCCTCTTGAAAAGATGATTGTAACAGATACAATTCAATTGCCAAAAGAGAAAGAATTCTCTAAGTTGGTTCAATTATCAGTGGACGATTTATTAAAAGAAGCAATTGTTCGTATCCACAATAACCAATCAATTGATACATTGTTTAATCGTAAATAAATTAAAAATCGATGAAAATTCAGAGTTGAAACTGAATTTTCATCGATTTTTATCTTTTAAATTTTTTTAATTTTCAAATTTTAAGGAAGGTAGTGAATTAACAAAAGCCAAATATGCTTTGTTTTCAGCCGTTTCAACGCTACTGCTTTGAAGCTCATCAAGATTTTCTTGGTGAATTGTTGACTCCTCTACAGTAATAATATTAGTAAACGTAGCATTACCGATTAATTCGATCCAGTAGTTGTAGTCATCACGGTGAAGAATTGTCTTGACCATGCCACCAGAATTGTAAACACTAATTGGTTCATTAAATGATGCTGCGTCTGGATGAGTGAGGGCTAAAGCGAGACTAGTGGCAGACATACCTGTTCCACAAGCATTTGTAAAGCCGACTCCTCGTTCAAACGTTTTTACAAAGAGTTTGTTATGACCGAGAATATGGCCAAAGTTAACATTTACTCCATCGCTGAAGTAAGGATTATCACTATTTAACCGTGTACCTAATTCTTTAAGCGCTGAGCCATTTAGTTCTTCCATACTAACAAAACTAATTAAGTGGGGATTAGGAACAGCAAGGGCTGAAAAACGGAGGCTAGGATATAATTCAGGGACGAGGGTGTCTAATAGGCGCTTGTGACCAAGATTATCAAATGGCAAAGCAGTGCGGTCAAACTTTACTGGTGAAATTTCAACGGCAAAAGCGGGAACTCCGGGTGCAAGGTCTTCATGCTGACGAACACGAAGACTAGCATTCATTGTATCGACTTTAAAATCGGTTAAATTATCACGTTCTGCTACATAGCGAGCAACCGTTCTTAAACCATTGCCGCACATTGAGGCCTCACTGCCATCTGCGTTAATTACCCGCATTTGTGCTGCTGATCCTGGTCTAGTTGGATGGTTAACAACTAAAACGCCATCAGCACCACCGAGAACGCCATTTTGTGCATCGGTTATTTGCTGGGTAAACGAAACTAATTCTTCATCGTTAAGGGGATTGGTCAGTTGTGTTTGGTCAAGAATAAAAAAGGCATTTTGTGATCCGTGGACTTTTAATAATTGCACCATAAATAGTTCCTCCTAATTTGCGAAAAAGCGATGGTAAATAGCTCGAACAGCTTCATCTGCATCTTCGTTGTATGTCCCAATCATAATTGCAATTCGTGAAGCTCCTTGATTAATCATGGGAACCGCAATGTGTTTTTCAGCTAGGGGCATTAAAATATCATCGATTACCCCCGTGCGATTACGCATACCTTCACCAACAACCATGGTAATTGCATAATTGTCAATCCATTCTAAACGGTCAGGATTAATCTCTTCTTGAATTTCATTGCAGATGGTATCGATTAATTGGTCATTAATTGCATTCCGATCAAGGATAATTGTTATATCATCGATTCCTGAAGGCATATGTTCGTATGAGACGTTGTGCTTTGCGAGAATTTCAAGGATCCGAAGAGTAAAACCTGCTTGCTTGTTAAGGAGATATTTGTGCAGGTAGAGGGCTGCAAAGTGTTTTCCGCTCACGACCCCCGTTACAATGTCGCTTGGTTGAAAATCTTTATCAGGGACAATCATTGTTCCTGGCTTTTCAGGGTCATTAGTATTACGAACATTGATTGGAATATTTCCTTGAATGGCAGGAATCAGTGCTTCATCGTGAAAGACGGAAAAACCAGCGTAAGATAGTTCCCGCATTTCTCGGTAAGTCATGGTTGTAATTGGTTGCGGATGATCAACAATTTGTGGATTGGCTGAGTAAATAGCATCAACATCGGTGAAATTTTCATAAGTGGAGGCGTGAAGACCGCGCGCAAGAATCGCACCGGTGATATCAGAACCGCCACGGGAAAAAGTAGCAATGTGTCCGGCAAGGGTGAGACCATAGAAACCGGGGAATATTAATAATTCGTTTTCATTAAACGTAAAATGACTCAAGTTTGCATATGTTTCTGGGATAACATTAGCATTATTGGGAGTTCCAGTAACAATAATACCAGCTTCACTTGGTGTCACAAAACGTGCTTCATAACCTAAATGCTGCAAAAGGATGGCCATTAGTTGGGCATTTAAGCGTTCACCATGAGCTTTGAAAGCAGCCAAGAGATAGTTATCATTTGGATACGTATGGTTAGGAAGGCCTTCCAGTCGTTCGGCTAGCGGAATTAATTTATCTGCTGGTAAGCCAAAATAAGCAGCAATCTCTTGATATCGATTTAAAATTTGTTCAACGATTTCTTGAGGGTTTTGGCCTGCAATTACTGTTTGGGCATATTTAATCAGTAAGTCAGTAACCTTAATATCATCGGCAAAACGTTTACCCGGTGCAGAAGTGACAATTACCCGGCGTTGTGGGTCAGAGGTAATAATATTAATTGCATTTTGAAAGGCTTCTCCATTAGCCAGAGAACTTCCACCAAACTTTACGACTTTCATACTTAAAATACTCCTTTGAGATAATTAGGGTTGCTAATTTATCTCTAAAATAATTTAATCGAATTCTAACACATTGGAGGTGACATGCAAGCCTTTAAGTTACGAAAATTTAGTGAAATTAACTTTCTTACATCTAATAGATTAAAAAAACTTTTTTAAATTTAATTATTTATATTGACATTCTCATAAAAGACTTATAAGCTATGTATAAATCGAAGAGGCGCAACCGACACTAGTAAACTAATTTAGTTCGCCAAGACATTGAGGTTAGTTGAACAGGGAAGTTGCCGAAGCGCTTAGTTTGGCATATTAAGCAGCTGGGTCGTAGTTGAATAAGCTACGGACTGTCGCAGGACAATAAGAGCCTGCGTTGCGCTATCGACAAATCAGAATGGATAAGTGAATTCCACTGTTTGTTTGCGCAGACAGTGGATTTTTTTATACAGCCTCTTTACTACAAACTTCATGGAGGAATTACAAATGAACGAACAAATTTCTGATCAACAAATAAACGCTGCTGGTCACCTAACAATTGGGGGATGTGATGCAGTTGATTTAGCTCACCGGTTTGGTACCCCGTTAGTTGTTTATGATGTTCAACAGATTCGTAACCAGATCCGAGCATTTAAGCAGGTTTTTGAAGAAAACAGTGTTGATTATGCAGTTAGCTATGCAAGTAAAGCTTTTTCAGCAATCGCAATGTATCAAGTAGTTGCTGCAGAAGGTGCGCATGTTGATGTTGTTTCTGGTGGTGAATTGTATACGGCAATCAAAGCGGGCTTTCCAATGGCTAATGTTAGTTTTCACGGGAATAATAAATCACGGGAAGAATTGGAAATGGCAATTGACCATCACGTGGGAACAATCATGATTGATAACTTCCATGAGATTGAATTGCTGGCAGACGTTTTGGAAGAGCATGATGCGCATGTTGATGTGATGTTGCGAATTACTCCTGGAATTTCTGCTCATACAAATAAGTACATTCAAACTGGTCAAGTTGACAGTAAATTTGGATTTGACCTTCAATCAGGACAGGCAGATGAGGCGTTAACAAAAGTTCTTGAAAATCCCCGGATGCAAATGAAAGGATTGCATGCCCATATTGGTTCACAGATTTTTGAACTTGCGGGATTTGAAGGAGTAGCTAAGAAGTTAGTTGAAGTTGCCGCCCACTGGCAAGAAAAATTCAACTACCAAGCTGCTGTGATCAACGTTGGAGGTGGCTTTGGAATTCGTTATGTAAAAGATGATACACCACTTGCTCCAGAAGAATTTGTGGCAGCAATTATTAAGGCCATCAAAACTGAAATTAAAGAAACAAACCTTGCCATGCCGGCAATCTGGATAGAACCAGGACGCTCAATCGCGGGGCCTGCTGGCTATAATCTTTATACTGTTGGATCACGTAAAGATGTACCAGGATTGAAGCCATATGTAACAGTTGATGGCGGGATGGGCGATAACATTCGTCCAGCACTTTATGAAGCACAATATGAAACGGTCTTAGCAAATAATCCTCGGGCGGAATTGGTTGAACATGTTCGGGTGGCAGGAAAGTATTGCGAGTCTGGTGATATCCTTAGTCAGAATCAGGCATTACCGGCTACGAAACCAGGGGATGTCTTGGCAATGCTTGATACTGGTGCTTATGGCTATTCAATGGCTTCAAATTATAATCGGAATCCTCGTCCAGCAGTTGTCTTTGCAGAAAAAGGCACAGCCCAGGTTGTAATTAAACGAGAAACTTACGATGATTTAATTCATTTGGATGAACCATACCAACAATAATGTGACATATATAAAGGAAGAAAGAGGTAAATAATTATGGCTGAATTAGATGCACAAACAATCATTAACTACATTAGTAACGCACCCAAGAAGACACCGGTAAAGGTCTACCTTAAAGGAAATTTGGGTGATTTAGAATTTCCCGCAGAAGTAGAAACATTTCTTGAACAGCATACGGGTGTTATTTTCGGTGATTGGACAGTTATCGAACCGTTATTAAAGGAATACAGTTCAGCAATTGAATCTTACCATGTGGAAAACGATGCGCGTAATTCAGCAGTTCCTTTGCTTGATTTGAAGAATATTAATGCCCGCATTGAGCCGGGAGCAATTATTCGCGATAAAGTGCTTATTGGTGACAATGCTGTCATTATGATGGGCGCAACAATTAATATTGGTGCTGAAATTGGTGCCGATTCGATGATTGATATGGGGGCAGTTCTTGGTGGCCGTGCAATTGTTGGTCGCCACTGTCATATTGGTGCTGGTACTGTCTTAGCTGGAGTTGTTGAACCGGCTTCAGCTGAACCAGTCCGCATTGATGACAATGTAATGGTTGGCGCCAATGCGGTGGTAATTGAAGGGGTTCATGTAGGAGAAGGAGCTGTCATTGCTGCTGGGGCAATTGTTACTCATGATGTGGCTCCTCATACGATGGTTGCGGGAGTTCCTGCTAAGTTTATTAAAAATGTCGATGATCAAACCGCTGGCAAGACCGAATTAGAGGATGATTTACGGAAGCTCTAGGAGGAGTTCAAGATGTTAACAGAAGAAGAATTAATTCAAATTCGTCGTCACCTCCATCAAATTCCAGAGCTGGCTCTTCAAGAATTTGACACTCACCAATACTTAGTGGAGACGATTGCTGGTTTTAACCAAGCCTTTTTAGAAGTTCGTACCTTTAAGGAATTACCAACTGCTCTCATGGTGTTGGTGCATGGTAAGAATCCACAACGAACAATTGGGTATCGAACAGACATCGATGCTTTACCAGTTGAGGAACAAACAGGTTTACCATACTCATCAACCCATCCGGGAGTAATGCACGCCTGTGGTCATGATATTCATATGACGGTTGCATTAGGGGTATTGAATTATTTTAGTGAACACCAGCCGCAAGATAATATCCTGTTTTTCTTTCAACCGGCCGAAGAAAGCGAAAATGGTGGAAAGCGGGCATATGAACTGGGTTTGTTTAGTGGAAAGTGGAAACCAGATGAGTTTTACGGGTTGCATGATAATCCTGATTTGCCAGCAGGCGCAATTGGTTGTCGGATGGGGACCTTGTTTGCGGGAACCACGGAAGTTAATATTGATCTCAATGGTAAGGGCGGTCACGCGGCGTATCCTCAAAATGCTAATGATACCGTCGTTGCGGCAGCATCATTGATTCTTCAAGTACAGACTGTGATTTCGCGGAGTATCGATCCTATTCAAAGTGGTGTAATTACCTTAGGAAAGATTGACGGCGGGACGATTCGAAATGTTATTGCTGGACATACGCGGATTGAAGGAACGATTCGGGGACTAACGCAGACGATGATTGAAACTATTGATAACCGCTTGAAGGACGTATGTGAAGGAATCGGGTGTAGTTTTAACATGGATGTTTCCCTTGAATTAAATCAGGGTGGCTATTGGCCAGTAGAGAATAATCCAGAATTAACAAAACGGTTTATCCATTATATGGAAGAGACACCAACTGTAAACTTTATCGAAACAGAACCCGCAATGACCGGGGAAGATTTTGGCTACTTACTGGCTAAATTTCCGGGAACCATGTTTTGGCTTGGGGTTGAAGATGATTCACAATTGCATTCGGCCACCCTTACCCCTAATGAAAAAGCAATTAAACGTGGAGTAGATGCGATTACTGGTTTTCTTGAATATCGAATGCAAAATTAGTAGGGAATAAATAATGGAGGAAAGAATATGACATTATTACAAAATGCAGACTTAATGACGGCAATTGTAACCCCCTTTGATGACGAGGAAAATATTGATTATGGTCGTTTAGAATATTTGACAAATTACTTAATTGAACATGGGAGCAACGGTTTTGTTATCGGGGGGACTACTGGGGAAACTCCAGAACTCACTCATGATGAAAAAATTGAGCTATACCAACATTTCGGTGAAATTGTAAACGGACGGGTTCCGGTTATTGCTGGAACTGGAAGCAATAATACTAAGGAAACGATTGCCTTTACTAATGAGGTTGCGCAAATTAACGGTATCGATTATGCCCTTGTTGTTGTTCCTCCTTATAACAAACCTAACCAACGGGGAATGGTTGCTCATTTCACAGCAGTTGCGGATAGTGTTGACCTCCCAATCATCATTTACAACATTCCTGGTCGTACAGGGGTAAAGATGGCTCAGGAAACCGTAGTAGAATTGTCTCACCATCAAAATATCGCCGCTGTAAAACAATGTACATCTTTGGAAGAACTTGAATACATTGTTGAACACCGCGACCCTGATTTTGCAGTTTTCACAGGTGAAGATGCACAGGCGCTAACTGCCCGGGTTTTAGGAGCAAATGGGGTTATCTCGGTTGCTTCCCATACTTATGTCGATCAAATGCGCCAAATGTATGACTCACTATACCGAGGCGATTATCAAACTGCTGGTAAGTTGCAACGGTGGCTAACTCCCCGGATGGCCGCTTTGTTTATGTTCCCATCACCATCACCAGTTAAAGCAGTTTTGAATGCGCAAGGTTTTAACGTTGGTAGTTGTCGATTACCAATTCTTCCATTAAATGAAGAAGAAAAACGCAAATTAGAGACTGCCTTATCATTACCTACTAATTCGTTGACTGCCAAGAACTTACCTTTAAATTTGGGGGAATAAAGCATGAAAAAAGTTTTAATTGCTGGTGCGACTGGAGCAATGGGACAAAAGGCAGTTGATCTAGTGAACTCACTCGCTGGGTTTGAAATTACCGCTGCGCTTGCACCAACCTTAACAAAAGAGAATATGACTGATTTTCACCTTGCATCATCTGTTCAGCCTTATCAAACTTTGGATGAAATTGAAGATGGAGTTGCTGATATTTGGATTGATTTTACCTTGCCAAGTGCTGTTTATCAGAATGTTAAGTTTGCACTTGAACATGGAATGAGGCCGATTGTTGGAACGACCGGCTTAACCGATGAACAACAAGCAGACCTGGTGCGCCTCAGTGAAGAAAAACAGATAGGTGGATTGATCGCTGCTAATTTTGGGATGTCGGCAGTTCTTCTTATGAAATTTGCTCAGGAAGCAGCTAAATATTTCCCGGACGTTGAAATTATTGAAATGCATCATGGTGATAAAAAAGATGCCCCATCGGGAACGGCTTTGAGTACCGCAAAGTTGATCGATCAAGTCCGTCCTGCACATGAGACAAATCCTGATGAAACAGAGAGCTTAACCGGTGCGCGGGGTGGCGACTACCATGGAATTAAGATTCATGCTGTTCGACTTCCGGGGTACATTGCTCACGAACAAGTTCTCTTTGGTGGGGATGGCGAGGCCCTAACTATCCGCCAAGACTCGTTTGACCGTCAATCCTTTATGAATGGGGTTAAGGTTGCTCTGGAAAAAGTTGATGGATTATCAAAATTGGTAATTGGTTTAGAAAATATTTTATAAGAAGGTGAAAAAATGCCAAGACTTCATGCTGAATTAGCAACTACCGTAAATAGTCATCTGGCAGCTGTTCCGCCAGCACAGATTCGCGCATTTGATGAAGAAATTTCTGCCGTTCCTGGACTAGTAAAATTAACACTTGGTGAACCGGACTTTGCTGTGCCAGATCACGTCAAAAAAGCGGCAATTGAAAGTATTCAAAATGATGATTCTCACTATTCACCAAGCAAGGGTAAGATTGAATTACGCAAAGCGATTAGTAAATATCTTGAGCAGAGTCGTCACGTTTACTATGACCCTGAAGCCGAAATTGTAGTAACGATTGGGGCAACAGAAGCGGTAACCGCGACAACTTTTGCAATGTTAAATCCGGGAGATAAAGTAATTATTCCCACTCCAGCATTTTCGCTATATTTCCCGAGTGTTTCCCTAACTGGTACTGAACCGATCAAAGTTAACACTGCTGATGATGGCTTTTTGCTATCTGCTGAAAGACTAGAAGAGGTATTAGCAAAAGAGGGTCCGGCAGTAAAGGCTGTTCTCTTAAATTATCCTAATAATCCAACTGGCCGTTCATACACTGAAGAAGAGCTAAAAGCATTGGCTAAAGTAATTGAAGATCATCACATCTATGCGATTGTTGATGAGATTTATAGTTCATTGATGTACGATCAACCATTCCATTCACTTGCGACGCTTTTGCCTGAGCAGACAATTCTGATTAGTGGCTTATCAAAATCACATGCAATGACGGGTTATCGTTTAGGATATGTGGCTGGCCCGGGAGAATTTATTTCAACGATGTCAAAGATGCATTCATTTATGGTGACGTGCCCAAATGACACTGCTCAAGCGGCAGCGATTGAAGCGTTAGAAAACGGGAATGATGATCCGCAAGAATTTAAGCGGGTCTATCGTCAACGGAGAGATAAACTTGCGAGTGCAATGCGAAAGATGGGCTTTGAAATTGCATTGCCAGATGGCGCATTTTATATTTTTGCTAAAATCCCTGCTCAATTTGGGAAGGATGATCTCGCCTTTGCTCGTAAATTAGCCCACGAAGCTAAAGTTGGCGTAATTCCCGGGAATGCATTTGGTCCTGGTGGAGAAGGATACATTCGCTTATCATATGCAGCGGCAGATTCTGTTATTGATACGGCGATTGAACGGTTACAAAATTTTATGAATAATTTAGGATAGGTTGAAAGAAGGAACTAAGATGAGTAAAGAATATAATGTCGCAATTTTGGGTGCTACTGGTGCGGTTGGTACACGGATGATTCAACAATTGGAACAATCAACAATTCCGGTAAAGAGTGTGAAATTACTGGCATCCGCTAAGTCAGCTGGTAAGCAATTATCATTTAAGGGTCAACCGATCACTGTTGAAGAAACGACACCTGATTCTTTTAATGGGGTTGATATTGTGCTTTCATCTGCTGGTGGATCAGTATCAAAAAAGTTCCTTCCAGAAGCAGTAAAACGGGGAGCAGTTTGTGTTGATAATACGAGTGCTTTTCGAATGGAACCTGATGTACCGCTAGTAGTTCCAGAAGTAAATGAAGAGGCATTAAAAAATCATCACGGAATCATTGCTAATCCTAACTGTTCGACAATTCAAATGGTGGTAGCATTGGAACCAATCCGCCAAGCATTTGGATTGAATCAAATTATTGTTTCGACTTACCAAGCAGCTTCAGGAGCAGGTCAATCAGCTTTAAATGAATTGCGACAAGAAACTCAAGACTACCTTGAGGGTAAGGACATGCAAGCAGATGCCAAGATTTTGCCAACAAAGGGTGACAAGAAGCATTATCCATTAGCTTTTAATTTATTACCGCAGATCGATGTCTTTGAAGATGATGGTTACTCCCATGAAGAATGGAAGATGATCCATGAAACAAAGAAGATCATGTTAAACGACATGGACGCTAAGGATATTAAGGTTACTGCCACTTGTGTTCGTGTACCTGTCCCAATTGCTCATGGAGAATCAATTTACTTTACTGTTGACGATCCAACGGTAACTGTTGACCAATTGCGGGCAGTATTAAAGGACGCTCCCGGGGTAGTTCTGCAGGATGATCCTGCGCACCAGGTTTATCCTCAACCAATTAATGCTGTTGGCAAGCGTGACACTTTTGTTGGTCGTCTCCGTGCAGATGAAGAAAATCCTGGTTCCTTTAATATGTGGGTTGTTGCTGATAATCTCCTTAAGGGGGCGGCTTGGAATACCGTTGAAAATGCAGAACGGTTAGTCGCAAATGGGTTAGTTTAAAATTTAATAATCATAATAAAAAATACTCTCTGAATATAGGGAGTATTTTTTGTATGATTATAGAGTTTGTTGATAGTAAAAAGTAATGTAGCCAATAAAAAGTTGAAATAAGTCTTCAGTATTTTTAGGATCTAGTTCAAAAAGTTTTTTTATGCGAAGTAATCGATTATTGAGTGTATTACAGTGTACAAATAAATTATGTGCAGTTTGATTTACACTCATATTACACTTAATAAATTCACGGATTGTATCGATCAATTCTTTCCCATCTTTTCTTTTTAGTAAGGCTTCATATTGATCATTAACTGCTATTAAATTTAAATCACTATCTAATACCTGTTTAACAAAAGAAATTTGTGAATAATACCTAAATGATGGCTTTCCCAAAATATTACTTAATCGCAGTGTTGTAACTGCTTGCTCCGCTAATCTACCAAGCAAATTACCCCAATTACTGATACCGTATTCAATTTCTTGATGTTCAAGTTTTTGTTGAATATATGCTTCTTGGTGCTTTGAACTGAGAATAATCAACTCAATACGATTAGTGAGAGAAAAAATAATTGTTTCCTGATCTAGTTTAAGGTTTTTAATTATTTGAGAACTCCCGGCAATTGCAATTACACATCGTTGTTTTCCTAAATTTATATTTAGACGATTTGCTTCCTCAACTAGTTCACTATCAAGTTGTGGATCTTGATACTTGCTGACATTAAGCCACCTATAAATAAATCTTTGTTTAACTTTTTCAATTTCGTGCTCTTGTTCATTTTCTTGTTTTTGCTGTAGCAAGAGTTCGACTGCTGTTTTTAGCAATGATGCTAGGGGAGTAACTTTATTAGGGTCACCGGTAATTCCAACAACACCGATAATTTAATTTTTGAATTTTAAAGGCATATTAACGCCTGGTTGCCCATGATTTCCATATTGTTGATCCATTGGTAGTGTTTTTCGCTGTTTTATCGCATCGACAGCTCCAACATGTAAAGTATTTATCCTACTTTTGTTACCGCTTGCGATGATATAACCTTTCTTATTCATAATATTAATGTTATATGGTATTTGTGTCATCATATGATCGACAATTGATTGTGCAAGTTTTGGTTTGAGCTCCATCATTTTTCTCCTTTAATATTTTGATAATAGGAACTATGTACAAGATGCATAATAATTTTTGTGCAAAACGTAACTTGTTATAAGCTTGTTTAAAGGTTAATGTAAACGGTGACAAAGGGATGTTGTTTTTTGTGATGTTTTATCTTATTTTAGTATTTCTTTACTAGTAATCAAAGAGGAGGCTTATAAAATGATTTCTTGGTGGGGAGCATTAATAGGATTAGCACTTGCGATTTTTTTGATTTTACGAAAACTAGATCCAGTATATTCGCTATTATTAGGAGCCATTGTCGGCGCCATTATTGGTGGGGCTGGTTTAGAAGGAACTATTAATATTTTGGTTAAAGGTGAGCAAAGTGTAATGGGAACGGTCCTTCGAGTATTAGCGGCAGGAATGTTAGCTGGCGCTGGCGTTATGATGGATTCTGGGGCTGCCGAAACCCTTGCACGGACGATCGTTAATAAATTTGGTGATCGGTTAGCTATTTTTGCATTAGCTCTTGCAACGATGGTAATTACAGCTGTGGGGGTCTTTATCCCAGTTGCTGTTTTAATTGTTGCACCAATTGCCCTTGAAGTTGGTCGCAATATGCATATTTCAAAATTATCTTTATTGGTTGCCTTATCTGGTGGAGGCAAGGCAGGTAACATAATCTCACCAAATGCAAATACAATTGCAGCGGCAAAGGGATTTGGTCTTGAGCTGAGTCAAGTAATGATTGCTGATTTTATTCCTGCCGTAATCGCTTTAATAGTTACAGTTGTTGTAGCTAGAATGATCCGCAAAAAAGGTAGGGCAGTTTTAGAACAAGATCTTGAAGATAGTACAAAAACAATCAAGCAAAGTGATTTGCCAACGTTTAAACAAGCCATCGTTGCTCCTGTTATTGCAATAGTTTTACTTTTATTAGGACCAATTGGAACTATTTGTCATTTACCATTATTAGCAAAGGTAAATTTAGATGCTACCTATGTTTTGCCATTTGCAGCAATAATAGGTGCTTTAGCAATGGGAAAAGGTGAGAAGATTAAAAGTTATGCTCAGACTGGTGTTAGTCGAATGACTGGTGTAGTAATGATTTTAATTGGTGCAGGTGCAATTGGTGCTACTATCACCGCGTCTACTTTCCCAGAGTTATTAATTGATCTTATTAAGGCAAGTCATGTGCCTGGTGTCTTATTAGCACCACTTTCTGGTATTCTCATGGCTGGAGCAACTGCTTCAACTTCTACGGGTGTTATTTTAGCTACTGGTTCTTTTGCCAAGTCTATTTTAGGATTTGGTGTTGCACCACTTGCAGCGGCGGCAATGGTTCATACTGGGGCGATTGTCATTGACCAATTACCTCAAGGAAACTATTTCCATGTTACAGCGAATGCAATGCATATGGATATTAAAGAACGATCGCAAGGTATTTTTTATGAATTCTTAGTTGGGGGTTCCGCAATGTTAACCGCAACTATCTTGTATGGCTTTTTGCATTTACTATAAATGAAAGGATGATCAGTGATGAAATTTGTAATTGCTCCAGATTCATTTAAAGGCGGATTAACAGCAAAAGAAGCAGCAAATGTGATGGCAGAAGGAATCAAAAGAGTGTTTCCGAATGCCGAGTATGCTTTAGTTCCAATGGCTGATGGAGGAGAGGGGACTGTTCAATCCTTAGTTGATGCGACTAACGGTCAAAAAATGATTGCTAAAGTCCACAACCCATTAAATAAATTAGTTAATGCTGAGTACGGAATATTAGGTGATGGGGAAACGGCAGTGATTGAGATGGCGGCGGCAAGTGGCCTTCAATTTGTTAATAAGGAGACTGCGAACCCGCTTATTACAACTACATATGGTACCGGCGAGTTAATTAAGGATGCTCTTGACCATAACATTAAAAAAATAATTATTGGAATTGGTGGAAGTGCAACCGTTGATGGCGGAGCGGGGATGGCCCAAGCACTTGGAGCACGTTTATTGGATGCTGATAATCATGAAATTGGTTTAGGCGGTGGTGAGTTAGCAAGTTTAGAGCAAGTAGATTTTGGAGGATTAGATCCTCGCTTAAAAAATGTAGATATTCAGATTGCATCAGACGTAACCAACCCATTAACAGGAAAAAATGGGGCAGCCCCAGTATTTGGCCCGCAAAAAGGAGCTGATGAAGAAATGGTGAACATCTTGGACAAAAATCTTCATCATTATGCCCGAAAAATAGTTGCAGCTGGTGGGCCAGACGTTGAACAAACGGCAGGTGCAGGGGCAGCCGGTGGTTTAGGAGCCGGGTTGATAGCATTTACCGGTGCGACAATGAAGCGAGGAGTAGAATTAGTGATTGAAGCAACTCAACTACAAAAAAAGGCAGTTGGCGCTGATTATGTTTTTACTGGTGAAGGAGGAATTGATTTCCAGACTAAATTTGGTAAAACGCCATATGGAGTCGCTAAGGCAACTAAAGAGGTGGCTCCAACTGCTCCGGTAATTGTGTTGGCTGGAAATATTGGTAAAGGCGTAAATGATCTATATTCATCCACGGCCATTGATGCAATTTTTGCAACTCCTGAAGGGGCTAAACCATTAAAAACAGCATTAGCAGATGCACCTATTGATATTGCTCAAACAGCGGAAAACGTTGCACGTTTAATTAAAGTGAGTCATGTTAGTAATTAAGAATTAAAAGAGGGGCCTGTGACATAAGTTAAGTTACTTTCATAAAAAGCAAATACGCAGTACAACAATAGGCCTCTAACGTCCGGCAAAACCGAGCGTTAGAGGCCTATTGTTGCTTGCGGGGGCTCGAAAACGAAGTCACAAGTGACTTCTGTCTCGCTCCCT
>OMGQ01000356.1_pt1 | contig 51845 bp, 39 predicted proteins | sample 1646071 | NCBI WGS metagenome assembly OMGQ01 (sample SAMN05578585, study PRJEB25193) | human gut metagenome | biome: Human Microbiome; feature: human-associated habitat; material: feces | host: Homo sapiens | place: USA:Birmingham
GTTGTTCCTACCTCAACCAAGGTCGCTCCACTCATTTCCATCACATCAGGAATTCGAAAATGTCCTCCGATTTCCACAAGTTCCCCACGAGAAACCAACACCTCGCCATCTCTGGCAACTGCATTTAACACAAGCAAAACTGCGGCAGCATTATTATTGACCACTACCGCAGCTTCCGCCTGTGTAATCTCGCAGAGAAGTCTTTCCAGAACTTCTCCGCGATTTCCTCGTCTTCCCTTGTCCAGATCATATTCCAGATTGGTATAGCCACGAACCGCACTTACTGCCTCGCTCACCAATTCACCCGGAAGAGGCGCCCTCCCCAGATTGGTATGCAATATCGTACCGGTTCCATTCAACACTTTTTTCACCTGTGGGCAATAGGCGCTTTCCAATTCCTTTCGCACCCGATCTGCAAGTTCTGTAATCTGTTCTTCCATCTGATCCTCATCTGTACAACATGCAATTTTCAAACGCAGTTTTTCCTGTTCCCTGCGAAGAGCATTCAAAACACTGTCATATCCATACATAGTGATCATCTTTTGTACCGCATCCTGTGCAATCAGCACATCCATTTTTGGAATTTTGCGAAACAATTGATTTTTATTCATCTCTTACTCCTACACCAGACGAATCCACTTTTCTCCAGCCTTCGTTACTCTTCCGATAACCGAAACTTCCGTTTCGATCCCGCTGGCCGCAAAATCTTTGAGCACGCTGTCCACATATTCCGGAGCAATGCTGAATAATAATCCACCGGAAGTCTGCGGATCATAGAGCAGATCAATCTCATGCTCTTCCGCATTCCCAACATCCACCATTTCTCCGGAATGTTCCCGGTTTCGATAAGTGCCTGCAGGCACAAGCCCCATCTTCGCATAAGAATCCGCTTCTTCAATCCATGCAACCTTTTTTGGTTCCAATTCCAGCGTCACCTCACTTGCCGATGCCATCTCGGCACAATGTCCCAGAAGACCAAATCCGGTAACATCCGTACATGCAGAAATGGGATATCTCTGAATCACTTCTTTTGCAGTTTTATTCAATGACGCCATCACTTTTGTCACTGCCATGATTGCAGTTTCCGATGCCATTCCCGCTTTCACCGCAGTATTGACAATACCACTTCCGATCGGTTTTGTCAGAATCAGAATATCCCCCGGCTGACACCCATAATTTTTCCATACCTTCTTCGGATGTACAAATCCGGACACGCTCAAACCATACTTTGGTTCATTGTCCTGAATGGTATGCCCTCCCACCAGAACAGCACCCGCTTCCTTCACCTTATCTGCACCGCCACGCAAAATATCTCCCAAAATCTCCGGATCCAGACAGCTTGGAAACGCAGCAATATTTAACGCAATCTTAGGTTCTCCTCCCATTGCGTATACATCACTCAAAGAATTGGCTGCCGCTATCTGACCGAACATATATGGATCATCTACCACCGGCGTAAAAAAGTCCACCGTCTGAATCATCGCTATTTCGTCTGTTATTTTGTAAACTGCAGCATCATCCGATGTCTCCAGTCCCACCAGGAGATTTTCATCCTGGAATTTTGGCAGCTTACCCAGAACCTGGGCAAGGGTCTCAGGACCAACTTTGGCCGCTCATCCTGCAGTGCTGCTCATCTGAGTCAAGCGAATTTCCTCTCTTGTCTTCATAAGACAACCACCTCCCTTCTATTCGTTTAAAGTTCGCCCTTCCACCTATGAATCAAGGACGAATAATTTTATCTGCCGCATTCATAGTCTCTACAATCGTATACATATTTGTAACATTTCCTACACAGAGCTTGTCTTTCAATCCATAATAATCCAGACAAGTTCCACAAGTCAAAATCTCCACACCCTGCTCTTCCAAAAGTTTCAGATCCGCAAGAGACTCTGAACCTTCTGTTGTCAACGTCGCTCCGCCATTGTAAAAAAGAATCGTCTTCGGCAGTTCCTCTAACTGTGTTACTGCAAAAATAAATCCTTTCATCAGAACCTTTCCCAACTCATCATTGCCTTCACCCATGCGGTCTGACGCAATCACTATGACCGTATTTTTCCCTGTACAGCAATCATCTATGCACACTGTTTTCGCATTCGAATCTGTTTGTCCGTCTCCGGCCTTTGAAGATCTTTTATCAGATATGACTATCGTCACCTTATACTCCCCTTCACCGACCTGCTCCGAACTAACACTTCCGCCCTCTGCTGCAGCCATCTTAGACACATTCTTCACTGCAATTTCATTATCCACTAAAACCTCGATCGTATCAGGTTCTGTTAGTGCCTGTATCGCTTTCTTTGTCTTGATTACCGGAACGGGACAAGTATCTCCCATTGCATTTACCATTACCATATCATACGCCTCCCTAAATACTTATAGATATATTCTATCGCTTTGCACCAGATTGCGCAAGGAGGGTTTTATACGCAAAACCTCCAAAAATTTATATAAAAAAATCTAAGAGCGCATAAAAACCGGAAGGCTTTTCATCGTCTTCCGGTTTTATCATTTCCTATGTAAATTTGAAATCAGTGCATACTGCTTTATGCCATTATCGGTTTCAGAGCTTCTGCAAACGCATCCTTCTGTGCCTGAGCCTCTGCCAGATCTTTACCTAATGTTGTATAATAAATCTTAATCTTCGGCTCTGTTCCGGACGGTCGTACAATAACTGTTGCTCCGCCTTCCAACTTGTACACAAGCACATTTGCGGCCGGAAGTCCTGTTTCTTCCGGTTTCTGATAATCTACAACCTGTGCAACTTTCAGTCCCGCAATCTCAGACAGTGGATTTTCACGCAGATTCTGCATAATTCCAGCCATCTTATCCATACCGGAAAGTCCCGGGAACTCAAAACTGTCAATCTTATTGAGATAACGTCCATATTCTGTATAAATCTCTTCCATTCTCTGTTTCAGGGAGCTTCCAATACTTCTATAATATGCAGCCATCTCACAAATCAGCATAGAACCGATTACCGCATCTTTATCTCTCACATAAGGGCCTGCAAGATATCCGTAACTTTCTTCAAATCCGAAAATAAACCGGTCTACCTCACCATCAGCCTCCAGTTGTGCAATCTGATCACCAATCCACTTAAATCCGGTCAGTACATTTCGCATCTCTACACCATAATGTTCTGCAACTGCATCTGCCAGCGGAGTAGAAACGATAGATTTCACTGCTACTGCTCTTTCCGGCATTGTACCCTTTTCAATACGTCCTGCACAAATATAATCAAGCAGCAATACTCCTACTTCATTTCCACTAACCAGTTCATAAGAACCATCCGGACACTTCATTGCAATACCAACGCGGTCTGCATCCGGATCTGTTGCCAGCATCAAATCTGCTCCAACCTCTTTCGCCAGATTCAATCCCTGCTCCAGCGCTTCAAAAATCTCTGGATTTGGATAACTGCAAGTTGTAAAGTAACCATTCGGATACTCCTGATCAGGAACAATTGTAATATCTGTAATACCGATATCCTTCAAAATCTGTGTAACCGGAACCAGACCGGAACCATTCAGCGGACTATACACCAGTTTAAGACCCGCTGTCTTACAAAGCCCCGGACGAACCTGCCGAGATTCGATTGCATCATAAAGCGCTCTCTTACATTCGTCTCCCACAAAACGAATCAGGCCTTTTTCTACGCCTTCAGCAAAAGACATATATTTTGCACCGGTCAGTACATCTGTTTTCTGAATTTCTTCATATACAATTGCTGCCGCATCGTCTGTCATCTGACATCCATCCGGACCATATGCTTTATAACCGTTATATTTTGCCGGATTATGTGATGCTGTCACCATAACACCTGCATTGCACTTATAATAACGTGTTGCAAAAGAAAGCGCCGGTACCGGCATCAGAGCATCATAAATCCGAACCTTAATACCATTCGCTGCAAGTACGCCTGCTGCTGTCTTTGCAAATACATCACTCTTTAAACGACTGTCATAACTGATGGCTACAATCTGGTTGCCGCCTTGCGTCTTAACCCAATTTGCAAGTCCCTGTGTTGCCTGACGCACAACATAGATATTCATGCGGTTCGTTCCTGCTCCAAGCACACCTCTAAGTCCCGCTGTACCAAATTTCAATGCAACTGCAAACCGATCTTTGATTTCTTCGTCATTTCCTTCAATCCTGGATAATTCCGGATTCAGGTCTGCATCTTCCAAATCTGCTTCTAACCAACGTTTGTACTCTTCCTGATACATGTTTACCACTCCCTGTTCTTTTTTCATAATATAGGCATTGTGCACCCCTCTCCCTTTTCCAACAATCTTTTCCGTTGTGCACAACACTTCATGCCTAACAAAGACACGAAAAACTAACTATAATATATCACATTTCCTATCCAATGACAATGAATGTAAACAAAATACATCGCCGAACATTCTCTAATTTCTCTGCCAGCGGCCGGAAGCTCCACATGGCAGAACCAGCCCTGTATTTTTCACCGGAAGACCGATTTCCTGAGACTCCACATGACCGCCCCACTGCTTTAATTCTGTTGCGATCAGATAAGTCAGAACAGCCGGTGCAAGCCCCGTTGTATAAGAATTAATCAAGAAGAACAGCGCATCTTCAGACAGAATCTTTGTACAGAGCTGTACCAGCGGATGAATCATATCTTCAATCTTCCAGATTTCGCCCTTTGGTCCTCGTCCATAAGAAGGAGGGTCCATAATGATCGCATCGTATTTATTTCCCCGACGGATCTCCCGCTCTACAAATTTTACACAATCATCCACCAGCCAGCGAATCGGAGCATCTTTCAAGCCTGAAGATACAGCATTTTCTTTTGCCCACGTAACCATCCCCTTTGAAGCGTCCACATGAGTTACCTGTGCGCCCGCTGCCGCTGCTGCAAGAGTTGCACCTCCTGTATATGCAAATAGATTCAACACTTTGACCGGACGATCAGCCTTACGAATCAAATCTGAAAACCAACCCCAGTTTGTTGCCTGTTCCGGGAACAGCCCTGTATGTTTAAAACTAAATGGTTTCAAATTAAATGTTAATTCTCCATAATGAATCTGCCACTGCTGAGGAAGGTCAAAAAATTCCCATTCACCGCCGCCTTTTTTGCTGCGGTGATAATGTCCGTTGCAATGTTTCCATCCATAATCTGACTTTGGTGTATCCCATATCACCTGTGGGTCCGGACGGACAAGGAGATAATCTCCCCAACGTTCCAGTTTCTCCCCTTTGGAACAATCTATCACTTCATAATCTTTCCAGTTATCTGCAATCCACATAAATTTGTAGTCCCTTCTATTTTTGTCTATTCTATTTGCATTATCTAATATTTCTTATGAAATATATTTTACTGCTGCAAGTGCCGCAACTGCTCCATCCGCTGCCGCTGTTGTCAACTGACGAACCTCTTTCGTCCGGCAGTCCCCTGCCGCAAACACTCCCGCCTGAGAAGTAATGCAGTCTTCTCCCGACTTCACAAAACCACTTGGATCCAATTCCACAAGATCCGCAAACACTTCATTTTTCGGAAGATGACCAATTGCAACAAAAATACCATCAACATCCAGCTGCTGTTCTTCGCCAGAATTTTTATCTGCTACGATCAGTCCCTGTACCATCTGCTCTCCCAAAATACTCTTAGGCAGGGCATTCAATACAAATTCAACATTTTCTTTCTGTTTCAGCGCATTTACATTTTTTGCATCCCCGCGAAATTCGTCTCGGCGGTGCACCAGATATACCTTATTACAGTAGTTTGACAAAAAATCCGCATCCTGCAGCGCCGTATTTCCGCCCCCGATAACAGCTACATTTTTTCCTCTGAAAAACATACCGTCACAAGTCGCACAATAGGAAATCCCTGCTCCTGTTAATTTTTCTTCCTTTTCCAATCCCAAATGCCGATGTGTTACTCCGGTTGCCACTATAATGGATTGGCACAGATACTCCTGTTCTTCTGTTTTTACAAGAAAGCCCTCTTCTGTTTTTCTTACTTCCTTCACCTGCTCATGCTTAGTCTCCATTCCCAACTGAACCGCCTGCTCCATCAGATTCATCGAATACTGTGCTCCGCTGATGCTGGCAATCCCCGGATAATTTTCCACATTCGGAGAAAATACAATCTGTCCGCCATAGTTCGCACCTTCAAATACAACCGTCTGCTTTCCTGCACGCTGCCCATAAATCGCTGCTGTTAATCCTGCTGTTCCGCCGCCAATAATTCCTATATCATACATACAATTTCCCTCTTACTTTCTATTTTTATCTTCTTTTACTTTCCCGTTTCACTTACATTTTCCCAGACATCTCAGCACACGCTTTCATCGCCTCAATCACTGCGCTTCTAAATCCTTTCTCCTCCAGAACCCGAACCGCTTCAATCGTCGTACCTCCCGGAGAACATACCATATCCTTTAATTCTCCCGGATGTTTTCCTGTTTCCAGCACCATTTTTGCACTCCCCATCACTGCCTGTGCAGCGAATTTATAGGCCTGTGCACGCGGCATTCCATCTGCCACCGCCGCATCTGCCATCGCTTCGATAAACATAAACACATATGCCGGTGAACTTCCACTGGTGGAAACGACTACATCCATCAAATGCTCGGATACAACCTCCGCCTTACCAAATGCCTGAAGCATCCGGAGTACTTCCTGTAATTCCTCTTCTGTCACATAAGAATTGGCACAAACTGCCGTCATTCCTTCCCCTACCATAGCCGGTGTATTTGGCATTGTACGAACAATCTTTACCGGCTTACCAAACTGTTCTTCCAGACATTCCAACGTTTTCCCCGGCGCAATCGTAATTACAATCTGATCCTCCCGGATACAGCTCTTAATCTCTTCGATTACAGACGGATAAAACTGTGGTTTTACCGAAAGAATGAGCTTGTCAGAGGTATTTGCCACTTCCTTATTATCCGCTGTGACATGAATCCCATACATTTCTTTTACTCTGGAGCGACCTTCCTCAGAAACATCCGCACCGATGATCTGATCGGCTTCAATCACTCCCTGACGAACAATCCCCCCCATAATCGCACATGCCATATTTCCTGTTCCAATAAATCCTAACTTCATTTTCCATGTCCTCCTTGTTGTCTTCCAGTCTGCTCTATCTATTCTATCTATTGATGCTTTTCTGATCTTTTTCCTACATACTTTCTATCAGGACCGTACACGAAACCCACGTTCACCTTCTATCAGCGGAATCTCCTTTGTATCCATCCACTCAATCACAATATAATGTCCATGATTCAGACCTACGAGCAGCTTATTGATCAGAGCTTCACGCCCCTGTACCTCCATCACAACCGTACCATCATATTCATTGACAACCCAGCCTGTCAACTCCATGGATTGTGCCAGATATTTTGCCGTATATCGAAATCCAACGCCCTGTACCTGTCCATGAAATACAATATGTTTTCTCACTTCCGACATCTTTATTTCCTTCCTTTACTTCTACTATTTTATCCTGTTTTTCTATGAAAAGCAAACCATTCTGAGGATTCCTAGAACCAGCAAATGTGCCGGATAAAACAGATAAAAGAACCACTTTGAAAATTTCCTTCCCCGATTTGCCTGTTTTCCATTATATAAATACAAAATGGCCATTCCTGCCGCCAACACAAAAAGAGCTGCTATCCCAGTCATCGCAACTGCATCTCCACCGGAAAAATACATGCTCTTTGTCATATACATCGGTAACAGAAATATACCTGTGGAAATACAGACAGCACGCATCATCTTCTTTTGAGAGCCATAGGCATACGCAAACAGTAAAGTATAAACCGGTGCCATCGTCGGCCAATCACAAAAACTATTCATAATAATAATTCCTGCAAATAGAATATAGCGCACAATTTCACTTCGTACATACACCTTTACTTCTATCAATAAAAAACAAAGAAAAAGTGTAAACATCATATTCAATCTGCCCGGCCACTGCTCTCCTTGTGACAATGTCATATAAAAAGGCACTTGTGAAAGAACTCCAAATCCTAATAATCGTAGCATATACCGTATTCTTGAATGTGTATAGTAATACCCTTCCACCAGAAAAAAACACATCAACGGAGCCGTAATATACCCAATATCCAGACACAGCTCCCCATACCAGCTCCCTTTTTCAAAAAAAACATCAGAAATATGATTTAACAGCATGGCTGCGATTGCTGCGTACTTTAACATTTCCCGATTTAACACACGTATATTTTTCTCTTTAATCACGTTTTTCACTCCGTATTTCATATAACCTGCTATATGTCACTCAGTATACCATGAGTTTTCTCATCCCGCAATTCCAGACAAAATAGATTCCGAAACAAAATAATAAGCACCGGCAGTTTTCCCGTCTGCCGGTGCTCGTCTTTTATTTCTTAACCCCTATTTCCTTTTCCTGCGAATAATCACTACTGCAATTATCACTATGCAAGCTACCATGACCAAAACTATCGGAAGAAGATTTCCTTCATCACCAGTTTGCACTGCCTGACCTTTTTGATCTGTATTTTGACCTGCATTATTTTGATTTCCTTCTACATCTACTGTAGTTTTCCGTACCAATGCACGACGTGCATTTTCTAATTCTTCTGTTGCTGCTTTTACTTCTTTTGCACTACCTGACTTCAGAAGTTTTTTCGCTTTTTTCAATGCATCTTCTAATCTCTGATAAGAGTCTTCTGTATACAATTTCTTATCCACATTTTCAGCTGCCTGAATCTTTTCTTTTAATGCTTCTACATTCACCAGCTTCTTCATCGCCTCTTGAATCTTATCAATATATTTATTATCACCGCTCTTTTCTGCCTCTGCGACAATATCCATCAATGCCTGATAAGAATCTTCTGTATAGGATTCGGCCTTTAATGCCTTAGCCGCCTGAATTACCTTCTCTAGAGTCGCGTTCTCATTTGCAACTAATCCATTATATTTTTCTTCAATTAATTTCAATGCCTCTGCAACCTGTTCCTTGGTTCCCGCATTTAGAAGCTGTTTTCCTGCTTCTACAGCCGCAATATATGAATCGTAGCTTTCTTTTGTATATAAAGCACTATCTACATTTTCTGACTGTTTGATCGCTGCTTTCAATGCAGTAATATCTACCAGATTATTCATTGCAGTTTGGAAAGCCGTTCTCTTTGCGATAAACTCCTTCGGATTCACACGTTCTGCTCCATTTGTTTCTGCTTCCTTATCCTTTGCTGTCAATGTATCAATCTCGGATTTAATCGCACTCAGCGCCTGATAACTTGCTTTTGTATACTGATCTGCTGCAACCAAATCATATTTTTCAGCTTCCAGCTCTGCAAGTTCTCTGTTTCTTGTAGAATATACAAGATTATTCTGCGCTTCTGTCACATTTTTCATCAGCTCGACTGCATCTGTCTGCGACAAATTATCCGGAGTTTTCATTGCCTTTTCCAACTTGCCAATTACATTTTCATAAGCAGAATAAGTAACTTTTGTATAAATCGTTTCCTCATTACTGATTTTTCCAGCCAACATTTTTTTCATCTTTGCGACGGTTTCTTCATTCGCTTTTATCTTTGCATTTGTACGTGCTGACTCTAATGCTTTAATCGCTGAATCCACCATTGCCTGACTTGCATTTTCATTATCATAGATTTCCTGTGCAGTTTCTTTTGCCTGTGTGTAAGCTGTTTTGCTATCAGTTGTCCATGTGTCATCCTCTGCTTTTGCAAGTTCTGCTTTTAATGTTTCTTTGTTCACTTCTCCACCACATTCTGATGAAGTTTCAATCTCAGCAATTTCCGGAATTACATCTTTCCAAGTAACAGTCAGTGTTTCCAGCATTTTTCCTTCCGGAATAATAAATTCATTGATAACTTGATTTAATTTTCCAAGTTTTACTTCTTTACTTTCTTTTGTTACATTTTCCTTATCTAAATAAGTTGCCGTAACCTCAGCCTTTGAAATATCTCCAATCTGTATCAAACGAACAGATGCAACTTCTGTCGGATCCAATACTCTCCAGGTAAATGAACTATTCTTCTTAGAAGACTTATACGTTGTTCCATAACTTCCATCTCGCATATTGGACGGAATCTTTCCGGCTTCTTCAATTGCTTCTGACACAACTTGTCTGCTCTGCTCAGAAGAAATGTATTCGCCTCCATTAATCTGCAGTTCATTAATTGCAACCCATCTATGATTATATGTTTCATTCGGCATGATACGGATATATCTTCCATCTACATCCAGACCTTTTGCTTCTTTATACATATATCCCGGATTTTTATCATCATGGGTCAGAGTAATGCCTTGCATGTCTTTCGCAACTGTACTATCATGCACATTTTGAGTCGGTTTTCCAACTGTCATAACCTCTGTCCAGTTTGTACCATCTGTTGACACTTCAAATTTTGCATTTCTCAAATAATTCAACTGTGTTTCTACAATATAGTAACGCAGAGAGTTAAAGTGAATAACTTGTCCCAGATCAAATGTGATATGTTTGCCGGCTTCCTGTTTTCCATTGATCATACCCAATGTACTTAATTTTCCATCAAATACATTTCCAACAGTTCCCGCTACACGCATATCATTTTCATTCTGTGCTTTTTCAAAGTTTGTGTCTACTTTTTTAGCTCCAACAAACTTATAAGTCACTGCAAAATCATTCAAAGCAATCTCTTTTGCTTCTTCGCCATTATTTCTAATGCGTATATACGCTGCATCTACATTTTTTGCATCTACTGCGTAAGGCTGCCATGTAATTTCATTCATGGACGTCTCCAGAACTACATTTCCCGGAAGTTCCGGAACTGTAATATTCTGTATTGCTTTGATATCGCCAAGTTTTACTCCGATATACTCGTCTTTGTTCAATGTAACTGTTCCATTGCTTAATGAAACGCTGCCTTCCTCCAGACTTGCAGTGATATTTGTATCAACGTTCGTATAAAGCCCTGCTCTCGCACCACTTGCCTTTTCTTTTACAGTAAATTCAGAGAATTTTACCCATTTCTGATAATCTTCCAAATTACAAATTCTGATGTATCTTGCACGTGTTCCGGTAAGATCGATATTCAATATATCCTTTCCTGATTCTACACCAGTATAATTATCATATCCATCTACCGCAGTCCATTTGTCACCATCAAGAGAAGTCTCAATCTTATACCGTTTCATCTTGTCGGTATTATCTGCTCCTATAACAATGTGTGCACTGACAAGATCCGCAACTTTACCAAAATCGTATCCCAGATAATCATTTTCCTTACAAGTATCGTTTGTTGTATTACCGGAACCATCTGGATCATACCATACATAACTGTTGTCGTCTCCATCATGCAATTTTGATTCTACATGTTCGGAATCGGCAACTGTCCATCGATTTGTACGAATAATATTGTACTCAATTGGTCTTGCATCTTCATTTGCCGGAGAAAGAATCTCTATTTCACCAATTCTTACCCAGCCTCCTGTTACTGTTTTATTATGAATACGCACCGCTTTTACATTAGCAACATTTCCGAATGAAACGGTCTGATCACCTTTATCCGACAATGTACCCGCTTTTGTCCATGTATTCGTTCCCTCAATCTGATACTCTACATCTGCATTGCTGAACTTATCACCCGTTGCTGAAACTCCCTGCACCAAACGGAAGGAACCAATTGTTTTTGGCTCCGGGAAAGTAACTGTCAATGTTGCTCCTGCTGGAATTGTATCTCTTCCGGATCCTTCATATGGTCCTCTAGCCAACCATACTTCACTGCTGTCATCTCTATCAAAATATCTATCTTCCGGTGTGTTATTTTGTATAGATATCTGATTATATGTAACAGTTCCTGTATATCTCTCCTGTGTATTTGGATTGATTCCAGTGTCAATATAATCAGTTACATATTTTGCCATTGCTTTAATAAATGGAACAATATGCTGTACTCCGACTTCTGCTTTTTCATAATGATCCAGATACCAGAGTTCATGTGTCTTTGACTGCTCAAACGCTGCTTTTGCTTCTGCATTATAACGAAGTGCAGTATCTGCTTCCTCATTGATAATCGCCTTAATAGCATTCAAATATCCAATTGCTGAAACAGTTGTATCATCCCAGCAGTCCAGCCAATATACAATCTGATCTCTAACCTTTGTGTCTACAGCCTGTTCTCTATAAATAGCAGCTGCATTCTGTAAAATCTGGAATTCAGCAATCAATGCATCCGCTTCTTCTACAGTAACTGTACCTGTCTTTAATTTATCACGAAACGCCGTCAGTTTCGGAGCTAACTCTACGGATTCCTGCAATGCTGTTACTCGATTATCCATGTTCTGATTCATCATATGTTTAGACAATTCATACAACGCTGTAGAGGCTTCCGTTTCCACTGCTGAATTGTGATCTACATACTTGAAAGAATCCTCCCATGCCTTGTTTGCTATATCTGCATTTTCCCAAATATTCCATGAATAACATGCATTTCCGAAAATTGCCACTTTACTTGGCTCTGACTGCTGCATCGGATTAAGTACGATACCTTGAATCTTTGCCGGATCAACTCCTGGATGTAGAAATGTTGTATATCCGCCCATAATCAGATGGTTTTTAGAATTATCTGTACAAGGCCAGTTAATCCACATATAAGGACCGCGTCCTGCATTATTCGTAAATGTATTGGTAAAGTTCTGGTTTACTTCGCCCCATACCTTACCGCCTGTCATAACAATCTGTACATTTTCCGGGAAATTTTTGTAATATCCCTGTCCGTTGTACATATATTCCTGTGGACAAAACGGCAACGTCTGTTTCAAATCCGGATATGTTTTTTTCATTTCTGCCAGCCACGCTGTCATGTCCGTTAAAAACTTATTATAATTATCTCCACCTACATTTCCCGCATCGTCTGCCAGAATTGCAACCTGTCTGACACCGGCTTCAATCACCTGAGCAAGTTTATCTTGTACTGCTTTTAAATCAGCTTGATAATTACTGTCAAATCTAACCGGATTATGCATAAACGTATGAAGTGCATACACAAAACGGCATTTAGATGCATTCCCCGCTTCTGCCAAAGGTCTAATTAATGTATTCAGTTCCTCTTCTGTATACAATTCTCTCCATTTTGCATTATGCTTTGGATCATTTTTCGGCGCATAGAAATAGGAGTTTAGTTTGTAATAACCGCCCCATTTCATAAGATTGATTCGATCTTCTGTAGACCATGGATTTCCATAATACCCTTCAATAAATCCACGACTTGCAACATCTGCCCAGTCCTCAATGTGAAAATTCCGGATGGTATTACTATCCATCTGCTTCAAAATATGATACAACGTCGTCAATCCATAATAACTTGCATCTGTGTCTGCACCTACTACAGTAATCACATCATTATTACTATCCAGTACATAGGCGTCCAGCTTTTCATACAAATCCGCTGACTGCATATTCACATGTTCATTTGCATAAGTATCTGCAACTTCTCCCGAACCATCAATTCCAACAAGAATATTCGTCTTGCCCTCTTCAATTGACTCGGATGTGGTCACTGTTACCCCGTCTTTCAATGCAAGTGCTTCTGCTAATCGATCTTTCGTTGCCTGATCGATTCCTGATTCATATACTACATTGACCTCGTTTTTGATAACATAGTCACCTTCCGTATATTGAATCACCTGTGGATTCGGATAAATTTCATACTCTGCAGCCGCAGCTTCGCTCCGGACTGACGATATTGTCAGTCCGGAAACAGTCATTACTAATGCCATGACTCCTGCAGCGAATTTCTGAAAGCCTTTTTTGTTCTTTCTATTAATTCGTATAATTCGTAACTTTTTCAAAATTTCCTCCTTGAAAAGATTGTCACATAATACTCTTCAAATTGATTATTTAACATCTTTCCTTTTCTTTCCAATCATTATAGCTCCTACTATACCAGTTGCTGCTAATGCAACTACCCAAATTCCTACTGATGCTGCATCCCCTGTTTGTACTGCATTATTTGAATTGTTTGTATTGACTGTATTTCCTGTGGAGCCACCATTTCCGTCCGGCTTACCTGAACCCTGGTTGCCTGAACCTTGGTTGCCTGAATCTGGTTTCTCTGGGTCCGGATTTTCCGGATCCGGTTTTTCTGGGTCCGGATTTTCTGGATCTGGTTTTTCTGGATCTGGATTTGGCTCCGGATCTGGTTTCTCAGCTTCTGTAACTGTGATTGCAAACTCTGTTTCAAAATCACCATAGGTCACTGTTACTTTTATATTTTCTTTAGTCAACGTCGTCTTTGTATCCGGATCGAATGTAAAGTCTTTCGCAGTCTCTTCTGAATACACAACTTCCGCTGTTGTACCATTGTCATATGATGTAGTAAGCACAAGACCTGTAGGATCTAAGGTTTCTCCTTCTTTATATGTTGTTTTTGTCGGGAAGCTCTTTATGGAAATATTATTCATTTCCGGTTTTTTCAACTCAATTGTAAATGATATCTCTTGACTTCCTGTATATCCATACTGTCCAATACCTGTTACGATTGCAGTTGCAGTTCCTGGTGCTTCATTATTATTATAAGTAAGTTTGTAGTCTATGCCATATCTGAGCACCTTATCTCCCAAGGTAACTTCAATGTCTTCTTTTGACAATGTTACCGGATGATCTTTATCTACTACAGAAACCAGTTTTTTCTCATTTACAAGAGAAACAGTTGCATCTGAAATGTTTGTCTTTGAATCTGCTTTACGCAAGCGAATCTCTGCAGCACTTGCAAATTTATTCTGCTGTGATCCTTCACCATAAGTTTCAACGCCGGTAAGTCGAACATATTTTGCTTCTGTCGGTTCATTAAACATTGCGATATACCAGTCATCTGTATTATCCCAATTTCCAACAGAAACTTCTGTCCACTCTTGATCATCCTTACTTACCTCTACTCGATACTGACTGATACGTCCATTTGAAGCGCCACTACGTCCTTTGTAGCGTAATGCATCTAGGCTAGTAATTTCTTCTAACTCAAATTTAATCCAGAACTCATCACGACTCGCTTGTGGATTCCATGATGTATGCCAGATAGTACCTTCATTGCCATCTAAAACATATCTTGCCGGACCTTCATTGCCTTGTCCACTCTGTTCACTTCCAGCTGTCACTGACATTTTTTTAGTATCATAATCCCGTCCTGCATAAACTGGATCTGTATTTCCAACACCTTTTCCGTCTAAGTTGATGACAAATTCATTTCTGGTTGTATGATCTTCTGATTCAATGATTAACTTCGCTTTGTTTTCATACGGCGGTACATAAGTTACCGCTGCATTATCAGCTGTTGCATAGTCTAGTGTTTCAATAACAATAGCTTCTGTATCAAAACTTCCTGCTGCAAGTTCTTCCTCACTTAACTCAAGACCATTTACTCTTAACATTGAAAGATTTGCAGTAGAATTGGTTGTATATGAACCATTCCACTCAATAATCTCTACTTCTGTAATACCAGTACATGTTTCTGCTTTCCCTGCCTCTTGAGGAGTTGTATTTGTTACTTGCAGTTTTACAAAAGTTGCTACAGTTGGATCAAATGTATATGTATATGCTTTTACACGTTCTGGACTTTCATTTTCCGCAATTGTTTCTTCCACTGAAAGTTCTTTCCAACTTCCTTCATCTCCTGTTTCAGATACAAAGAGTTTTGTTCTTCCTTCCAGCGGGAATGTCATTGCACCATTATCTTTGGAATAATATACAACAATTTTTCCTACACGCTGCTGAGTAGCATAGCGGAATGTGATTTCAGAAGTTGGATCTGTCTTTCTAGTTGCCCAGTTTGACCAACAAGTGGGATTTGCGCCTCCACTATTGTTGGCTCCGATTTCTTTCTTTCCATCCTTAATTGCATCCAGTGTATCTGACTGTTGTCCTTCCGGTACATCCTGACTTAAGTATGCCGCGCTACTTACACTGGAGCCTAACTCTATCTTCTGTTTTTCTACACGAACTGTTGCCGTCACCTCCAACGGCTGTCCCAGTACATTTGCGGTTCCTATTACCGTCACAAAGCCTTCTTTATCATAACTTCCATCTGGTTGTCCCCATTCGACTGGGAATGACGCATTCATAATCTCACCATTCAGAAGTACCGCCGGTCTGGATTCTGGCAGTTTCGGTGCTTCTCCAACCGGAACTGTTGTTGAATAATTCAGCAGAGAAACTACCTGATCAATCATATTGACGATTACTGTAAGAGTATCTCCTGCCTCTGTTGTACCTGCCACAGAAAATGTACCACTCTGTGCAATCTGTTCTTCTGTAATTGCATCCCATGTTACAGGAATCTCTTTTTCACTTCCATCTGTATACACTGCTTTAACAGTACTCGGAAGCTGTGGCATATTACCGGTTTTTACATAGTAGTTTTTAGACATTTCGTAATAACTGATAGCCTTTTCTACTGTTGTATCCTGTTCTACTGGAGTCGTTGTTACTGTCACTGAAGAAGTTCCCAACCCTTTTGCACTGGCTGTTACTGTAAAACTTCCCGCTTTTTTTGTAGACTGTACAATTGCCAGTACTTTTCCTGCAAATGCATTTCTGCTGTTTGCCTGATAGGAGGTATGATCGTCTTGTCTTCCGTTATCAACACCCACCAGTTTACCTTCACCTTCTACTTTAAAGGTTACTTTATCTTCCGCATTCGGAATAATATTTCCATCTTTATCTGTTACGTCTACAGTTACATAAGTTAAGTCCGCTCCATCTGCTGCAATTGTATCGCGGTCAACTGTAGCTTTTAAATTCTTCTTCTCACTGGTGGTTGTTACGGATGTTCGACCATTCAGTTTTTCCTCTGAAATTTTCTGTCCATCCTGCCCATAAGCTACTGCTGAAATTGTACCGGCTTTATACGGAACCTGCCATGTCAGATATAAATTCTTATGTTCTGTACCAGACTTGTCCGCGCCTTCATAATACTGATATGTATACCCTTGTGTATTTGATTGTTTCTGCGTAAATTCCTTTGTTCCAAGGGTTTTCTTCTCACCCGTTTTTGCATCTGTAAAGAATAATTCTGCTTTTTTCGCATCTGTATAAACGACAACAGGAACATTTCCACTGCCATCTTTCTTCACTACATCTTCATTCCATGCCGGTAAAATATGAAGGGTATTTACTTCATCATTCCACTGGCTCTGATAGAAGTAGTAACTGTCTTTTGGAAATCCTGCGGTGTCAATAATTCCAAAATATGAATTCTTTGGAGACGGCCATGTTCCTTGTGCTCCTTTTCCAGTTCCGTTCCATGGTGTCGGCTCTCCAATATAATCAAAACCGGTCCATACATATTCGCCTGCCACAAAATCTCTCTTAATAACCTCGTACCAAGCACTGCTGGCAACTGCACCCCAGTTAACTGCTGAATTATCATAGGATGTTAACTTCTGACCCGTCTTACTTCCATCTGTTCTGTCATATACACCTCTACTATTGACTGCTGAAGCAGTTTCAGAACCATACAACTTCCAATTTGGGTTACTATTATGAAGCGTATCATAATCATTTCCAGAACAATAATTCAAACCAACCGTACCATTTGCAGTTGTCATCTCATTCATCATGGTTTTCGGTATTCCATCCTTAACACCTTTTAACACGTTGTCGCCTCGTGTTGCCGGTCTTGTCGTATCCAATGCCAAAGTCCAATCAATCAGCTTTTTCTGATTATCTGCATACGCCTGTGTCAATACACCGCCTGCACCTTCCTGAACTTCATTTCCAAGGGACCACATAATAACTGACGGAGCATTCCAGCCACGTTTTACTGTTGCTGTTAAATCATATTGTGCCCAAGTCATTCCATCTTTTTTGCCAAGAATCTGATTGCTTTCACCTATTGTCTGATTGAAGAATCTGGCATAATCATTGTTATTTCCATTCTTAGCATTTTGCCAGCCATCAAACATCTCTTCTACAACAAGAATACCTTTTTCATTACAAATATTAATCAGCTCTTCTGCTGCCGGGTTGTGTGTCACACGGATGGAGTTACATCCCATTTCTTTCAGGATATCCACCTGTCGCTCAATTGCGCGCTCCCATGCCTCTGCTCCAAGCGCTCCCTGATCGTGGTGCATACAAACCCCTTTCAGTTTCATATTTGTTCCATTCAATGAAAATCCGCTATTTGCATCAAATTTAAAATAACGGAATCCATACTCTGTATCGTATGTATCTACAACATCTTCACCGATCTTCACTTCTGTACGAACTGTATAAAGCGCCGGATTTGTTGTACTCCACAATTCAGGATTCTGTGCACTTACAGTTGCTCCAATTTCTGCGGTTTCACCTGCAGCAATTGCTTTTGCTTCTGTTGTCACAGTTCCAATGTTAGCAGTCGGCTCTCCACCTTTTTTGAAAATGGTGTGAGTCAATGTTACATTCTGTTCTCTATCTGAATCATTAGCTACCGTTGTTTTAATGTTTGTAGTTACTGCTCCATCTTTTTCTGTCTCCAAATTTGGAGTTTCTACTTTTGTTCCATATAAGTCCACATGAACAGAATCTACTATATTTAAATCTACACCTCTATAAATACCACTTCCTGAATACCAACGACTGGATGGTGTCTGATGATTTACCTTTACTGTAATTACATTTTCTCCATCAAATTTCACCAGATCAGTGATGTCAAATGAGAATGGAGTATATCCATACGGATGACTTCCCACCTGTGTTCCATTGACCCAGATTGTAGCATCCATGTATACGCCACCAAAATCAATTCGCACACGTTTATTCTCCGCTGTTTTTCCAAGCGTGAAACTCTTTCTGTACCAGCCAATTCCACCCGGAAGATATCCGCTTTCTGCTTCCATCTTCGTTGAATACTCTTGTTCAATACTGTAGTCATGAGGCAGATTTACATGTTCCCATTTAGAATCATCAAATGCCGGTTCTTCCGCACCTGATGCATCTCCCAAATAGAACTTCCAGTTGTCATTAAAATTGACATCTCGTTTTGCTGCAGAATAATTGTTTACATAAACAACTTCTTTATCAGAACTCATCTGGCTTTCTGTTCCAGAAAGTAAACTCACCGGAGTTCCTGCTGCAAATGAAATACTTGGTGCAAGCATTCCAAATGCAAGCGTAAGCGCCGCTGCTGCCATTCCCTTCTTTTTTAAATTATACTTTTTCATACTTTTTCCTTTTTAGACTTTTTATGGCCTATCCTCTTCCTCCATTTCCTTATTTATTTTGCAAAATCAGACCGCAAAAAACCTCCGGGCAGGTTTTGGGGAAAAATAAAAACCGGACGTTATAATTCAAGAAGACTTTAAAAGCGATGATGCTATGTCTTCCTAACTCCAACTCCGGTTTTGCCCTTAAAGGTAACAATCCAATTTTTGCAATATAATCTTTTTATAATTTTAACATTTCTGTAAAAAAAATCCTACTTTTTTCTTGTTTTTATATAAACTTCGTGATTTTCACTAATTTTCTTATCATTTCGCTCCTCGCATGCGCTCCTTTTTTGTGTACTTTTCCTGAAATGATTATTTTCCTCAAATAGACAACCTTGATTCACAAAAATTTCATATTTATTTTTCCTCTGACTCTCTCTGGTTTTTTTTATTTCTTCATGCTACAATTCATTTTAGATAAGAAAACAGTAAAGAATATCGTTCTGATTACTAAGGATTTTTCAAATAATTTTCCTGCGTAAAAAGGCGCATTAGATTGAAACTATTACAGAGGACTTCTGCCTCTTTTTTTGTGATACCTGTGCCTTTTTATACGGTACAGGTATTTTTTATTCTGTGAAATTGTAGAAAAAGGAGATTTACATGGACACCAGAATTGCACTTATTGGAATTGTTGTGAATCACAGTGAGTCGGTAGATACACTCAACCACTTGCTAAGTGAATATGGGCAATATATTATCGGACGAATGGGACTTCCCTATCGGGAAAAAGGAATTTCCATTATTAGTATTGCGCTCGATGCGCCAAATGACATCATCAGCGCACTTTCCGGTAAACTCGGAATGCTTCCCGGTATCAGTACCAAAACAATTTACGCAAAGACACCCACAACATAAAGGACGAACCATTTTATGAAAAATATGATTGATAAACTGGAAAAAGAGCAAACCCTTTCTAAAAATGAATGGATGACTCTTTTTCAAAATTTCACCCCTTCAGATGCCGCTTACCTATACGAACGTGCCCGGCATATTCAACAGAAGCATTACGGCAATCAGATTTTTCTCCGCGGACTGATTGAATTTACAAACTACTGCAAAAATAATTGCTATTACTGCGGAATCCGTCGCAGCAATCAGACAGCCTTGCGATATCGACTGACTAAACAGGATATCCTGAACTGCTGCGATACCGGTTATGAACTCGGCTTTCGCACTTTCGTCCTGCAAGGTGGCGAAGATGGCTATTTCACAGACGAACTTCTGCTTGATCTCGTAACTGCCATCCGAAATAATTTTCCGGATTGTGCTATTACGCTTTCTGTCGGCGAACGTTCTTATGATAGTTATCAGGCGCTCTATCAGGCAGGTGCAAATCGTTATCTTCTGCGTCATGAAACCTATGATCCGACACATTACGCAAAACTGCATCCGCCAGAGTTGTCTGCCAAAGCTCGACAGCAATGTTTGAAAAACCTAAAAAAAATCGGCTATCAGGTTGGAACCGGTATTATGGTTGGTTCTCCTTGGCAGACCACAGAAAATCTGGCTGAGGATATGCTTTTTATGAAAGAACTCAATCCGCAAATGGTAGGAATCGGACCTTTTATCCCACACCACGCGACCCCCTTCGCCGACCAAACCGCAGGAACTTTGGAACTCACCCTTTTTCTGCTGGGTGTGATCCGGCTGATGCTCCCTAAAGTTCTTTTGCCCGCAACAACTGCTTTGGGCACCATTTCTCCAAATGGCCGCGAACTGGGAATTCTTGCCGGTGCCAATATAATAATGCCGAACCTTTCACCGGCTGACACGAGAAAAAATTATCTGCTTTATGACAACAAACTTTGTACCGGCGACGAAGCCGCCGAATCCGTAGAACATTTAAAGCAATCTATGAAGAAAATCGGCTATGAGGTCGTTGTATCGCGCGGCGATTCATTAAATACAAACTCAAAATTATAAATTTCATTCTAAATAAAGGAGGAACAATACAATGTATGACGTTTATTCAAAATGTGCTGATGATTTTATCAATCACGATGAAATTCTGGAAACCCTTGCTTATGCAGATGAAAACAAAAACAATCTGCCCCTCATTGATTCTTTGATTGAAAAGGCCGCTCTCCGTAAAGGACTTTCTCATAGAGAGGCTTCGGTTCTGCTCGCCTGTGACGATGAAGAGCGTAATCAAAAAATCTATCGGCTGGCAGAACAGATTAAAAGGGATTTTTACGGCAACCGAATCGTGATGTTTGCGCCGCTGTACCTTTCCAACTACTGTATCAACGGCTGTACCTATTGCCCTTATCATATGACGAATAAACATATTGCCAGAAAAAAACTGACACAGGAAGAAATCCGCCGCGAAGTCATTGCCTTACAGGATATGGGGCATAAACGTCTGGCTCTTGAAGCCGGAGAAGATCCGGTACACAATACCATGGATTACTATCTAGAGAGTATTAAGACAATTTATGACATCAAACACAGAAACGGCGCTATCCGGCGCGTCAATATTAATATTGCAGCAACAACCGTTGACCATTATCGCCTGCTCAAAGAAGCCGGAATCGGAACCTATATTTTATTTCAGGAAACTTATCTTAAAGAGAGTTATCTGGAACTACACCCAACCGGACCAAAACACGATTATAATTATCATACAGAAGCTATGGACCGGGCAATGGAAGGCGGTATTGATGATGTGGGGCTTGGCGTTTTATTCGGTCTGGACAAATATCGTTATGAATTTGCGGGACTCTTAATGCATGCCGAACATCTTGAAGCTGCTTTTGGCGTAGGACCTCATACCATCAGTGTTCCCAGATTAAAACGTGCAGATGATATTGACCCTGACCAATTTGACAACGGAATCGACGATGATATCTTTGCGAAATTAATTGCCTGCATCCGTATTTCCGTACCGTATACCGGCATGATTATTTCTACAAGAGAAAATCAAAAAACTCGTGAGCGTGCACTGCGGCTTGGCATTTCCCAGATCAGCGGTGGTTCCCGCACCAGTGTCGGTGGATATTATGAACCGGAACCGGAAGATGAAAAATCCGAACAATTCGATGTCAGCGATACACGAACTCTGGACGAAGTTGTCAGATGGCTGATGGAAATGGATTTCATTCCCAGCTTTTGCACTGCCTGCTACAGAGAAGGACGCACCGGCGACCGCTTTATGACACTTTTGAAAAACGGACAGATCCAGAACTGCTGCCATCCAAATGCATTGATGACGTTGAAAGAATATTTGATGGATTACGCATCTCCGGCGACCAAAGCCATCGGAGACAAACTAATTGCAAAAGAAATTTTTAACGTGCCGAACGAAAAGGCTCGCGCAGTTGTGTTGGAAAACCTGCGTCTGATTGAAGAGAATAACAGAAGAGATTTCCGTTTCTGATTTTTATGAAAGGAGCCTGCTATACACTATGAGTCTCAATAACACACCTGCTGCTGAACGTATCCATATTGGTATCTTCGGAAAACGCAATGCCGGAAAATCCAGCGTGATTAATGCAATTACCGGTCAGAGTATTGCCATTGTCTCTGATGTAAAAGGAACAACCACTGATCCTGTCATCAAAGCAATGGAACTTCTCCCTTTAGGTCCGGTTGTTATCATTGATACGCCGGGGCTGGATGATATCGGCGCCCTTGGGGAGCTTCGGATAAAAAAGGCATATCAGATGTTAAACAAAACAGATATCGCTGTATTAGTCATTAATGTTTCTATCGGAATAACCGAAGAAGATAAAAAGATTTTAAATCGTATTAAAGAGAAACAAATTCCATACATCGTTGTATGGAACAAAACAGATTTACTTTCTTCTCCCTCTTCCCGCAGAGATTCTTTTCTCCTTGCAGAAAAGGAACTAATGATTCCCGCTGAGCGCCAAATACTAATCAGCACAAAAACAGGGGAACATATTTTTGAATTAAAAGAACTGATTGCAAAACAAATACCACATACGAAAAATGAACGGCCCCTCGTCAGGGATCTGTTAAATCCAGGAGATTTCGTTGTCCTCGTTGTTCCTATCGATTCTTCTGCTCCAAAAGGACGACTGATTCTGCCTCAACAGCAGACCATTCGAGATATTTTAGATTCCGGTTCCACCGCAATTGTAGTGAAAGATACAGAATTAAAAGAAACCATCCAAAAGCTCGGACCCTTCACGAAACTGGTCATTACAGACAGCCAAGTATTTCAACAAGTTGCGGAAATCATTCCTCCGGAGATTCCGCTGACTTCCTTTTCTATTTTATTTGCCAGATATAAAGGGAATCTGAATACTGTAACAACCGGCGCCAAAGCACTTGACACTTTAAACGACGGAGACACTGTATTAATCTCAGAAGGCTGCACACACCATCGGCAATGCAATGATATCGGTACTGTAAAACTGCCCCGGCTCATCCAGAAACACACCGGGAAAAAGATCCGTTTTGAATTTACCAGCGGCACCGAATTTCCAGAAGATTTATCCTCTTACCGGATGATCATTCACTGTGGCGGATGCATGCTCAGCGAACGCGAAATGAAATATCGGCTAAAATGCGCCGAAGACCAGCAAATCCCAATAACCAATTACGGAACCGCAATCGCACATATGAATAACATTTTAATAAGAAGTTTAGAACCGTTTGAATCCGAATAACGACAAGAACGCCTTTGAAAAAAATGTACCAACAACATAATTTCAAAGGCGTTTTCTAATGCCGCGGTAATTTTGTTAACCTACAACACTGGACTCTTCCACTTCACTCCGTTTTGGCAAACGAATCACCACTTTAAACAAATCTGCGTCTGTGGAGATTTTTAATGTTCCATACTGCAATTCTGTAAAACTTTTGGCAATTGCCAGCCCCAACCCGGAACCTTCTGTATTTCTGGACACATCCCCTCGTACAAACCGGTCAGTGATTTCATCTGTATTGAAATTCAGTTCTGATGCCGATACATTTTTCATAGAAACGGAAACATGACTGCCTTCGTCTACCAGCTCAATGTAAACTCTCGTATGCGGCATTGCGTACTTTGTAATATTTACAATCAGATTTTCAAAAATGCGATAGGTTTTCTGAGAATCTAAAAGCATTACCACCTTACCTTCCGGCAGATTCCATCGGAAATCCAAATTGGCTGCTTTGATTTTTTCATCACACTCTAAACCAACCTGTTTCAACAAACCGACGATGTCTACTTTCATGAAATTCATTGTCACACTCTTACTGGTTGCCTTGCTGATTTCAAATAAATCTTCAATCAGCACCTTCAGCCGAAGTGATTTTTTCTCCAAAACTTCCAGATATTCCTTCCGTTTCTCCGGATCTTCCTCCGATTTCAGCAAATCTACATATGTGATAATCGCCGTCAGCGGTGTTTTTAAATCATGAGACACATTGGTAATCAACTCTGTCTTCATCCGCTCACTCTTCACTTCTTCCTGTACTGCTTTCTTAAATCCCTTCTGAATCTTCTGAATCTCAACCTTCATCGGATTGAAGATTCCCAAATCTCCTTCAATCGGTGCATCCAGGTTTCCGTCCGCCAACAGATTCGTTGCCTCCAAAAGCAATGCATATTTTTTCTTCACATCCTGTGAATATTTTCGCAGAACTAAGAACAGGATGACAGAATAAAGAATCAATGCAAAAATTCCATAAAACCACAGACATGTAATCAACAGCAGCAAAAAGAAGTTGATAACCAATGCTTTGATAATCATTTTGTTGGAATTTTCCTGCAGATCCATGTGTAAAAATTCATCATACACATTCCGGAAGTAATTCTTTATTTTTTTCCACACTCTCTGGAAAAATCCAACCGCTTCACTGGCGCCCTGCTTTACCTTATCTCCATACTGTTCATTTCCGCTCTTGCTCCAACGGAAGATTCTCGCACATACTGTCCGCTCCTTCCAATAAGATTTCTTCAGTACAAACACTTCCTGGAGACAGACAGCTCCCCACATTGCACTGCCAAAAATCAAGAACCACATTCCCACGTTTAGCAGCATTTGCATCGTATACGGCAGAGCTGAGGCAAAACGTTCCTTTGACGAAAGAATATATCCCGGTTCATTGCTGATCGCACTCCACACTTGCCATGCATAAGATCTTTCATTTCCAATGACGATCAGCCACACAAGCAGCACCACTTCCAACGGTGCACGAAACAGTTTCCATTCATGCAGCCTCCAGTTTTTATTTGCTGCGATCAGCACTCCGAAAAGAACAGATGCCATTGCCAAAAGCCATTCACAATTCAGATACAATCTGTCATTGGAAAGCCCCATCGCATATTCCCACCCGGAATTACTGCTGATATTCATATATTCCGTTAACTGTTCTTCAGACATTCCATAGATAACCTTCACATTTTTTGGAAACAATTCATACGAATACTCCAGATCTTCATACGAACTATCCGCATTGTCCCCGCTGTACATGCGATACATCGCCTCTTCCAAACGATACGCTTTCTGCTCATCCAATGCACTTCCATCCACCTTCACATCCTGCAGATTTCCATCTTCATTAAAAACAGCGGAAACACGAAACGCATATTCTGTATTGCTGCGAACGAGTTTTTTCACCTTTGCGCTATCCTCTTTATCCAGAAGTGCATTTCCATCAAAATCAAAGATTTCATAATCCATATATTTCCGAATCAGCAAAAAGTCATCCATATCAAAATAATTGATCAGTTCAGACTGCTCCATCTGTTCATACGCCTGATTATACAAGAAATACACTCCATCCAGCAGTTCGTCGCCCAAGTTGCATAAACTCTCACTCTTCACATCTTCCGTAATCTCTTCTGAAATATTTTTTTCGAAAACCGGATAGGAACCAACCATTACCGCTGTACAAATAAGCACAACAAATACCATTAAAACAATTGCAAATTTACGGCTGTTTTTCAATTTTGTAACCAACACCCCACACCACCTTCAAATATTTTGGATTCTTTGGATCCAATTCAATTTTTTCCCGGATATTCCGGACATGCACCATAATCGTATCGGTATTGATTGCACGCTCCTGCCATACTCGCTCATAAATCTCTTCTGCTGAAAAAACATGCCCCGGACTCTTGGCAAGAAGTAATAGAATCTTATACTCAATCGGCGTCAGTTTCACCGGATTTCCGTCCATGCTGACCTGTACCGTATCTTCATTGATTTCCAGTCCGCCGATGATATGCACATTTTCCTTCGGTTCCAACTTTTCTAAAAAACGTTTATAACGGCGGAGCTGTGAATTCACACGCGCCATCAGTTCCATCGGCGTAAATGGTTTCGTCACATAATCATCTGCTCCGATATTCAATCCCATGACCTTATCCACTTCTTCTGATTTTGCCGAAAGCATAATCACCGGAAAATCATATTTTTCCCGCAGTTTCATAGTCATATGGATTCCATCCATACGCGGCATCATAATATCTACAATTGCCAGATGGATTTCCTCCCGCTCTATCACTTCAAGTCCTTCGATTCCATCTGCCGCCTGAAACACTTCATATCCCTGACTCTTCAGATAAATCTGTACACCTTCCCGAATTTCCTTATCATCCTCTACCACAAGTACGTGATTAATTTCCATTTTTTTGTCCCTCCTGTGATGTTCTCGTGCAGCTCAATACTGCCCCTCTATCATAGCACATCACATCATTTTTTGATACCTCAGCGTATCCCGTATCATTTTTTTACACTTTAATCCCTGCTGCGAGCTCTCTCTGAAAATCTCTGCCCTCACCGGAAGATCCGGGATTGCTTTCTTACTCACTTCCCCATAATCTTTCACAGCCACCGTTACCTTTGTGAAAGGGAGTGGTATTACATAACGATCCCATCTCCACAACATCCGGAAACAAAGTGAATACCGAAGGGTGATTCCCACAAAATCTTCTCCCTTTTGTTCTGATAAATAAAACGCCAGTTTTTTCGGCTCGTGTCTCGGCCCCAGCGGTCCATCTAATGCAATCGCCATGGAACGTGTCTGCTCATAGGATGTCTGCATCAGCTTTTTCAACGCTCCGAATGCCGCATATCCATCGGGAATCCGAATGGTACTTCCCCCACATTTTTCTATCATATATTGAATATAGTCCCCTCTCGTATCCGCAGTCACAACCACATCCACCGGCGCTGTTTTCTCTGCCAGATTTTTTAAAACAAGATTCATAAAAAAACTATCCTCATGCCAAAATCCAAAAATCTGACTATTTCCACACAATTCTTCTTCCTGCCAATCGATCTTCACCGTTTTTTCAAGAAGTTTTAAATACCCTAAAAATACGTTCTGAAGTACTCTTTGCCCCATGTTCCTCATACTCATATCCCAGTTCCTCCTGCCTGCTCGCATTCTTTTCGCTTATCACTCTCTCATACAATGACTCTTCGTAAACCGCCAGTCTTCCCGATTGATACCCGGCCGCTGTAATCTTCGCCTTCCTTTGCATTTGTTTCAACTGAGCCAGTACGTCCAGCACCCGATTGCTCCACACTTCCGTATCTTCCTCCGTAACAAAACCATTTTCCCCATTCTCTACAATATCCTCTACGCCGGATGCATCCACAGCGACAATCGGACATCCTGCGGCAAATGCCTCTGCCAGCACAATCCCCTGGGTCTCGGATTTGGATGCAAAGAGAAACACATCGCTTGCCTGCAAATACCGATTCACCTGCGTATTTTCTATATTTCCAAGAAATCTGACAACATCCGCAATCCCCAGTTCTTTTGTTTCCTGCTCCAACGCCTTCCGCATACTCCCATCACCGATCAGCAATACTTGAAATGGCTCCCGCATTTTTTCTTTTAAGCATGCAATCCCCTGTAACAAAAAATGAGGATTCTTTTCTTCTTCCAATCTTCCCGTTGTGCAGAACAAGCGCCCGCCGCTCGAAAGATATCGCTGTCGGATTTCCTTTGCCTCCTTCGGATATTCCTGATAAAAGGATGCCTCCAGCCCTGTTGGAAATACCGCTGTCGGAACTTTTGTTCCATTTTCCCGGATCCGCTTCTGCATCCCTGCCGTAGGCGCCAAGATCAGATCACATTGATTGGTAAACCAGCGCATATATCTTGGAACAACCGTTTCTTTCCCTTTTTTCAACACCCACTTTCGCAGCTTTGGAAAGTTCTGATTTTCCTGCAGAAAATCCAGATAATGCAAGTAATCTTCGTACCGCGTATGGTATGTATAAATCACCGGCAGCTGATATTTTCTTCCCAGATACAACGCCATCGGTCCCACAAACATCGGATGATGGGTATGGATCAAATCAAAATGCTCTTCTGCAAATACCTGTGTGATTTCTTTTAAAATCATTCTCGGATAGACCATTCCATTCTCCATACAGCGTTTTCCCGTACGGAAACGAATGATTCGGATACCCTCATCATACTCTGTTCCGCTATACGTTTTCATAGTTTTCGTTTCGTCATCCTGCATTTCATACTCCGGCGCAAATACCGTCACCTGATGTCCCCGTTTCACTAATTCCTGCGCCTGACGCTCTACCGAGATCGGCACACCTCCGACAAACGGTTTGTAATTATTCGTCAACATTGCAATCTTCATGTTCTCTCACCCCTCCATCTTCTTATGCCAAAAATCGAATTGCTGCGTCTCCAAAGAAATATCCCGCTCCTACAAATACCAGATTCCAGATAAAGATTCCCAGCACCGAACTGACCGTATATTTCACAAAATTCATCTGCACCATTCCTGCCGGAATAGAAATAATCGTCCTTACCATCGGTAACAGTTTACTCACAAATACACCTATACATCCCTTTTCCCTCAACATAGCCATTTTGTCTTCAATGACCGGCTGATGTTTCGGAAATTTTTTAAAATAGAATCCCATGACCTTAGGACCACCCCAACGACCGAGCAGATACAGCGCCCAGCTGCCAACCAACCCTGCTGCCACTGAAAGCACCATTACCATCGGAAAACTAATTTCCCCTTTCGCAGCCCAGATTCCCGCAAGCGGCATAATCACGCCCGCCGGAAATCCCGGAAGATTCAAATATTCCAAAAGCACGATTAAAAAAATAAAAAATGCTCCATATTCAAGAAAATAACCAGTCAACATTTGGATACTCATAAAAAAAACACCTGCCTTTAGATCAATTCGTTTGACTTGATATCATCATACCGAATATATCTAAAGGCAGGCGTTATAAGAAATAAAAGAAATTCTTAAGAAGATTAAAGAATTTGTGTATTTTTGAATTATTGCTCCCGGAATACGATTTTTCCGGTCTGTGCGTCCATACTATCTACAATCGCCAGTGACTCTAACTGGAATCCAAGGTTGCGAATCATACGGCCGCCCTGCTGAAATCCCTTTTCAATTGCAATTCCGATTCCTTCTACAGTTGCTCCTGCAGACTGTACAATCTGAATCAATCCTTGCAGTGCACATCCATTTGCCAGAAAATCGTCAATAATCAGCACATGATCGTCCGGGCTGAGGAATTTTTTTGCAACGATAACATGATTGATACATTTATGCGTAAAAGATTCTACCTCTGCTACCAGCATTTCTCCTTCCAGATTAATACTCTTTGATTTTTTAGCAAAAACTACCGGCACATGAAAATGTTGTGCTGCCACGCATGCAATTCCAATCCCTGATGCCTCAATCGTCAAAATCTTATTGATCGGCTTTTCCGCAAAACGCTTTTTAAACTCTGCTCCCATCTCATCAAACAATTCAATATCCATCTGATGATTCAAAAAACTGTCTACTTTCAGCACATTTCCTTCTTTTACAATTCCATCTTTTATAATTCTTTCCTCTAAACAATTCATTGCTTTTTTTCCTCTTCTTTCTTCTCAAAATCAGATGCCGGATGCTTGCAGATCGGGCAGATAAAATCTTCCGGGAGTTCTTCTCCCTCATAGACATATCCACAGATCTTACATACCCAGCTCGTCTTCTTTACCGGTTTCGGGGCAGGTTTCACATGTTTTTGATAATAGCTATAGGATACCGGCTCCTGCTCACTTAATATTCTCGCATCTGTCACATCTGCCAGAAACATCGTATGCGTTCCCATATCCATCTCAGGAATCACCTTGCCGGAAATATATGCACTTGTCATCTCCGGTATGTACACAATCCCATCTTTTGCAGTCAACACAAACAGCCCATACGTCAACTTATACATTGCCGCCTTATCCATACGAAAGCCTCCTTTGTCAAACCGGGATTCGTCCCGCATCTTTTAATCACAACATATTATATCAAGTATAGCACAGAACAGTTCGATACTCTACAAAAATTCCTCGCGCATTACAATTCTCTGATTTCGGCTTCCTCTGAACTCCAGCGACAGATCTTTTTCCGCCTCAATAAATTCTCCATCCACCAGTACATCTATGTAAGAGAGCATCTCTCTTGTCACTTCCGTAAATACTTTCCCGCCTTCGACCAAATCCACATCATAAAGATATCCTGTATAACACCAGATATTTTTTTGCGGATAAGTTTCTCTGATCTTCTTCAGCAAATGTACCAGCACAACTTGATTCTCCGGCTCAAAAGGTTCGCCGCCAAGCAGCGTAAATCCCTGTATATAATCCGGTTCCAGCAACTGCAGCAGCTCCGCTTCTGTTTCCTCCGTATACGGCTGTCCAAAATTAAAATCCCAAGTTTCCGCATTAAAACAGCCTTTGCAATGATGTCTGCAGCCCGACACAAACAAACTGATTCTCACACCCGGTCCATCTGCAATATCACAATTTTTAATATTTGCGTAATTCATATTCTTTCACCCACTTTCGTTATTTTCCTGTTCTCTAACATATATTTCCAGATAAGTTTCCTATTTATCTTTTTCATTCGTGTTCATCATACCACACCCTAACCTCAATTGCATTAAATAATACATTCAGATTTCTTTTTATTGTGACGAACATGCAGAACTGTTATAATGAAATGAGTAAATCTTATGAAATACTCAGGAGGAATCAAATGAATCTGACAACCGTACACCATATCGCAATTATCGGGAGCGATTATAAAGCATCCCGGCATTTTTATGTCGATCAACTTGGTTTTTCAGTTATACGTGAAAATTACCGGGCCGATCGTGACGATTATAAAATAGATCTTCAGTTGAATGGACTTGAACTCGAACTTTTCATTATAAAGAACTGTCCAAAACGCCCGAGTTATCCTGAGGCATATGGACTCAGACATCTTGCATTTACCGTTGACTCTATAGAAGATACGGTACGAGAATTAAATAATAAAGGAATTGAAACAGAACCAATTCGAGTAGATACTTATACCGGAAAGAAAATGACTTTCTTTTTTGATCCCGACGGACTTCCGCTCGAACTCCACGAATAAACGTTATCATCCGGTTTCATAATGCATTTTTATTTGATTCAAGTATAATATAGCAAAGAAAGCATAGCAGATAAAAATCCACTGTGCTTTCTTTTGATTTATTCATTTTTAGAAATCAGAAATTTTACAAGTGTAATACACGATCCTTGATTTCCTGTGTACGTCCCTGATTCCAGAACTGTGTTCCGATATATCCACAAGTTCTACGGGCAACAGACATCTTTTCCTGATCCCGATTGCCACAATTCGGGCATTCCCAAATCAGCTTTCCGGATTCATCTTCGATAATTTTGATTTCCCCGTCATATCCACAACACTCGCAGTAATCGCTCTTTGTGTTCAATTCTGCGTACATGATATTCTCGTAAATAAACTTCATCACTGACAGTACTGCAGGAATATTATTCTGCATATTTGGAACTTCAACATAACTGATTGCTCCACCCGGAGACAGTTTCTGGAATTCTGATTCAAACTTCAATTTATCAAATGCATTGATTTCTTCGGAAACATGCACATGATAACTATTGGTAATATAGTTCTTATCTGTTACACCATCGATAATTCCAAAACGTTTCTGCAGACATTTTGAGAATTTGTATGTTGTAGATTCCATTGGTGTTCCATATACAGAGTAACTGATATTCTCTGCTGCTTTCCACTCTGCACACTTATCATTCAATCTCTGCATTACCTTTAAGGCAAATTCTCTTGCTTCCGGATGTGTATGTGATACTCCATACATTCTCATACACATTTCATGCAGACCTGCATATCCAAGTGAAATGGTTGAATATCCACCGTAGAGCAGCTTATCAATTGTCTCTCCCTTTTTCAAGCGTGCCAGCGCACCATTCTGCCAGAGAATCGGAGCTACGTCAGATACTGTTCCTAACAAACGTTCATGTCTGCAGCGAAGTGCTCTGTGACAAAGTTCCAGACGTTCATCCAAAATTGCCCAGAACTTCTCAAAATCACCTTCTGATGAACATGCCACATCCACCAGATTGATCGTAACAACCCCTTGATTAAACCGTCCGTAGAATTTATAACTTCCATCTGGATTTTTCTGATTCTCTTCTACTGTTAAGAACGAGCGGCAACCCATGCAAGTATATACACAACCCTTTTTCAGCTCCTTCATGATCTTTGCTGAGATATAGTCCGGAACAAGACGTTTTGCAGTACATTGCGCAGCCAGCTCTGTCAGATGCCAATACGGTGCATCTTCTGTAATATTGTCCTCATCCAATACATAGATCAATTTCGGGAATGCCGGTGTGATCCAAACACCTTTCTCATTCTTCACTCCCTGCATACGCTGAACCAATACTTCCTCAATAATCATTGCAAGGTCATCTCTTGTCTGGCCTTCCGGAACTTCATCCAAATACATAAACACCGTAACAAACGGAGCCTGTCCATTACAAGTCATCAATGTAATTAACTGATACTGAATTGTCTGAATACCACTCTTCACCTCATCCCGCAGCCGACGTTCTGTCACTTTAGAAATGATTGCCTCATCCAGACTTTCTCCGCACTCCGTCCGCTCCGCAATGATATTCTTACGGATCTTCTGTCTGCTGACATCTACAAACGGCGCTAAATGAGCCAGTGTAAAGGACTGTCCGCCGTACTGATTACTTGCCACCTGTGCAACAATCTGTGTTGTAACATTACATGCAGTAAAGAAACTGTGCGGTTTTTCAATCATTGTTTCACTAATCACAGTACCGTTCTGCAGCATATCTTCCAAGTTGATCAGATCGCAATTATGCTCTCTCTGCGCATAATAATCGGTATCATGGAAATGAATGATTCCTTCTTCATGTGCCTTTACAATCTCTTCCGGCAGCAATACTCGTTTTGAAAGGTCCTTACTTACCTCTCCTGCCATATAATCTCTCTGCGTAGAATTGATTACCGGATTTTTGTTCGAATTTTCCTGTTTCACTTCTTCGTTGATATGATCCAAAAGTGCAAGAATTCCATTATCTGTCGTGTTGGACTTTCTGCTGATCTCTCTCTTATAGCGATAACGCACATACTTCTGCGCCACTTCATAACCACGCATTCCCATAATGCCGGTCTCTACCATATCCTGAATATCTTCTACATTTACCGCATGGGTAGACTGCTCCACTTCTTTGGCAATCATATCCCCAATCGCCTCGATCTGATACTCATTCAATCTGTGAAGTTTATCAATTTCATTATTCGCTTTTCGAATGGCATTTGTAATCTTAGAGACATCAAAACGAACCTCTTTTCCATTTCTCTTAATAATGTTTGTTTTTACTTCCATCGCTGTTCACAACCCCTTTTCTTGATTTTCCACGCTTTCTCCGCATTTATAAGACCTTGTGCCAGTCCCATTTTCCACAACTATATGTTGTTTTTTCATCCTTTATCACACAATATCTTGTGCCTGTAAATCTATGATACCCTATATAGTCGTAAAATGGAAGAATAACTTTTCTCAATTTTTATCGCTTTTGTCTGATAACTTCACTACTCTAATAGTTGTTCAACGCAATTCTTATTTTATGTATATACTTTTCTACAAGTATGAGTTCCATTTCAATTTTCGAGTCTTCACCTGCGTTTCCTCCTGCCTGTTTCACACTGTTCAAAACAGGCCACCGGACTGTTTTACCGTATGCCTGACATCAAAAAAAGGCGTAAGTCTTCTCACAACTTACGCCTTTGATGATTTTCATTTAATTGTTCATCCCATCCTGTCTCTATCATAAATTCCGAAAACGAAAGAGGATTCTTTCCCGCACATTCAGTTGAATGTTCTATCACATAAAAATCAAGTACATAAGAATCAGGATTTTTATGCAGCAAAAAAGCGGGTGATGGGAATCGAACCCACGTATCCAGCTTGGAAGGCTGGTGTTCTACCATTGAACTACACCCGCGTTTGATGTGTTATCTTTAACACGAGTGATATCATATCATAGGTTCTTTTAAAAATCAATAGCTTTTTTCAATTTTTTTATTTTTTTCTATTATTTTTTTGACACATCTTATTTTTTCTGCATTGTCCGGCATATGCTATAACACCACATGCCGCCAAAAGCATCCACAAATAGAAACTTCCATTTTCCAGCAACTGCTCTTCAAAAGTTTTTACCTCTGTAAATTTTTTCCATGTATCTACTGTATAACCAGTTTCTTCCAAATCTCTTTCTTATATTTTTTATCAATTTATATAAATTTCTCCAACAAAATATACGCATTCCTCCGCAGAATTTAATGATATTACATGGAAACTCCGCGGCCTATAAAGCAAAAAAAGAATCCTGCAGTTTTCCACTTACAGGATTCTTCTACTAATATTACTCTTTTCCGTTAAAACAATAGGTGCAAAGTTTACATTCCGGCAATCCAATCGCCTCGATCATATCATCCAGCCGATGATAGCGCAGCGTTGTAAAATTCTGACGTTTCCGTACCTCTTCCACCATCTCTTCATACTTCTTACTGCAAGGATCCGCATACTCTGCCAAAATCTCCGGTGTAACCTCTTCTTCCCGCTCTGCAATGATTCTTCTCGTAATCAGATCCAGCTCAGATTTTGAGCGTGAAAAATTCAAATATTTACATCCAAACAAAAGCGGCGGACATGCTGGACGCACATGAACCTCTTTTGCTCCGCTCTGGTACAAGAACTCCGTTGTTTCCCTCAGCTGTGTACCACGCACGATGGAATCATCAATCAAAAGCAATTTCTTGTCTTCAATCAATGCCTGAACCGGAATCAATTTCATCCTGGCAACCAATTCACGCTGACTCTGATTGGTCGGCATAAAAGAACGCGCCCAGGTCGGCGTATATTTGATAAACGGTCTTGCATATGGAATTCCGGATTCATTCGCATAACCGATCGCATGTGCGATTCCGGAATCCGGCACTCCTGCCACAATATCCGGCAAAACACTGTCTCCATCCCGTTTCGCCAACATACTTCCGCATTTATAACGCATTTGCTCAACATTGACTCCTTCATAAGACGAAGTCGGATATCCATAATACACCCAGAGGAAGGAACAAATCTTCATCTCTTCTCCCGGAGGGCTGACTGTTTCTACACCGTCTGCTGTGATATGCACAATCTCAGCCGGTCCCAATTCCTTATAGTCATTGTAGCCCAGATTAATATATGCAAAACTTTCAAATGAAACGCAATACCCATCCTCTCTCTTTCCGACTACCAGCGGAGTACGTCCATATTTATCTCTGGCTGCATACAGACCATCCTTTGTCATCAGGAGCAATGTCATAGAACCATCGACCAGCCCCTGTACATACTTAATCCCTTCCACAAGACTGTCGGCCTTACAGATCAAAGAGGCAACCAGTTCCGTCGCATTGATCTTACCGCCGCTCATCTCCTGAAAATGCGTATGTCCGTTTTTATATAATTTTTCCAAAAGTTCTTCTTCATTATTGATCTTACCAACTGTTGTGATCGCAAAACTTCCGAGATGAGACTGAATCAATAAAGGCTGCGGCTCATAATCAGAAATACATCCGATGCCCAGATGTCCCTTCATCTCATCCACATCTTTTTCAAATTTTGTACGGAATGGAGAATTCTCTATATTATGAATCGCTCTCTGAAATCCATCCTCTCCGTACATTGCCATTCCACCGCGTCTCGTTCCGAGATGCGAATGGTAATCTATGCCATGAAACAATTCCAAGGTACAGTTATTCTTTGATGCTACGCCAAAAAATCCACCCATTTTCTGTCTCCTTTTCTATCTATCCTTATACAAACAACCATTAATCCAAACAAGCCTTAGTTTACCACGAACATTTAAGGAAAAAAACCTCCCTGCAGCGATTTTTTTATTATTTAAATTTATAAATTTTTATAAGTGCCTCTCTGATTCCCGTAAAACTGTTCTATCGAAAAAGTATTCTCTGTTCTTTTAATTTCTCCAAAAAATAAGTTTTATTCTCATCAGAATGTTCCAATTCTCTGGAATAACGATACACAACTTCTTTTACATCTTCTGCATCCAGTTTCTTCTCATTTTTCAGCCAGCGAACCGCAAGCAAATCCCACAAAATAGAGACACTGGCTGCTGCCATCTGCACATTTGCAAAGATTTCCCCATCATACACCGCTCCGCAAAAATAGGTGAATATAAAATACACCATCAGCTGCTCGCAAAAGATATCCCACGCCCAGTCTTTTTCTTCCTCTTCTTGCTGCGTCCGTATCCACTGATAAAATTCTTTCTGAATCTTCCCATATCCGTCTGCCCCATACGAAAACAGCAAAATTTCTGTTTCATTTAACTGGTATTCCCAATCTTTTCTAAGAAGTTCCATTCCCCGCAGATTTCCAAACATTGTTCTCGAAAATAAATACCGTCTTTTTCTGTTTTTCTTATATCTGTCTGCTTTTCTCCCTGCTGCCGAAAACCATGTCTGTTTCCGGTACTTTTCAAATACTTCCCCGCACTCAAACAAATGCCCTTTGGAGACACGATTTTCCATATCAAATGCCAACCCAAGACTCATGAGTATACGATTTTCCATCGGCAGATTTCGGTTCTGCAGAATTTCAAAGAGACACTCTCTGGCATCCAGCAGCATCGAATATAAAAAAGGATCAAAGTCTTCGTATTCCTCTGCGCCTTCTTTTTCTACAGACCGAAAGGTGATCGGATCCTTCCTTGAAACTAACATCCTTACCACTTCAGGGCAGGAGATCGAAAGTGAGATTTCCCGCACATCCTCAAATTCTTCGATATGGCGCGGATATAACCGACAGGTTTTGCACAGACTGTCAGGTCCCAGATTCCGATACATATCACACAGATTATCTTCTCTTAAAAATGCACACCGTTTTTCCCGATCCTGCCGGAAGACTTTTTTCCTCCAATTGACAGCCCCATGAAGTTGTTTTTTATAAGGTCCCTGTTCCTTCGCATAACGACACAAAGCCCGCTCATCCACTACAATCTGCCAGCCGGCACAGCAAGTATCCTCGCAGGCATCTGCAATACACTGAAACTCCGAATAATAATCAGGATAAGTATATAACATAAAATACGTCCTTTCCGAAACAATCCCACATCCAAATCCATGCCGGACTATTACTCTGTTATAACCATTTACTTACAATCATTAACATGTTCTTACACTTATTAACGTGGCTACTATATCATGAAATTTCTATTTATGCTACAACGAACACGCAAAAAGAAACTAAAAAAACAATTCTATATTGCACCATAACAAAAGAACTGCAAAAAGAAGAATGGGCAGATGCAATGCCATTTGCGCCTGCCCGTTCCATAGAATTTCCAGTGATATATTTATATAATTCCCAATGATATATTCATATAATTTTATAGGATGGTATACTCTCCACTTGCAGTCTCCTGCACTGCACTCTCATAAAACGCTTTCGCCGCACGCACCAGATACTCTGTATCTTTTGCTCCCGCTGTCTCATAAGGCGAATGCATTGCCAATTGCGGAAGACCAATGTCCACACAATTTAGCGGAACTTGATTTGCCGACACATTTCCAAGCGTAGAGCCGCCAATCATATCTGAGCGATTCAAAAACACCTGACATGGCACATCTGCCTTCTGACAAATCATCCGAAACAGAGCCGCCGACACTCCATCCGTCGTATATTTCTGATTTGCACTATATTTAACCACGATTCCCCCATTCAATACCGGGCGATTCGTAGGGCAAGACTTTTCTCCATAATTCGGATGTACTGCATGGGCATTATCCGCTGATATCATAAAGCTGGATGCCAGAAACTGTCGGTATTGTGCCGGAGTTTTCCCCAGACTTTCGCAGATTCTAAGTAACGTATCCTGCAAAAACGTAGATGCAGCTCCCTGCTTTGTACTGCTGCCAACTTCCTCATTATCAAAAACACAATGCATTGGAATGCTAGTTCCTTCTTCTGCCGCCAAAAACCCTTTTAAAGAACCAAATACACATTGCAAATCATCCAGTCTTCCGCTGGAAATAAACTCCCGCTCTGCACCCCAGATGGTTCCCTTCACTCGATTGTATACAAACAAATCGCTCCCCAGAATATCTTCTGTCCGGACTCCGGCTGCATCTGCAACCGTTTCCAAAAACGAACCTTCCGAATCTGCCATTGCATACAACGGCAATAAATCTTTTTGTACATTGTACTTCTGTTCTTCATTCGCCTTTCGATTCATGTGAATTGCCAGACTCGGAATCAACAGCAAATCCCGGTCCACATTTACCAGCCGTGAAACAATTCCGGTATCTGTTTTTACAATCAATCTTCCCGCCACCGACAACGGACGGTCAAACCAAGGACTGCACAACATGCCGCCATATTTTTCCACGTTCAATTTTACATAGGCGCCTTCCGTTTCCATCTCCGGATTTTCCTTGATTCGGAATGCCGGTGAGTCACTATGGCTCGCCATCACCTGAAATCCTGTAAATTCACATCTCGGTATCCGAAACGCAAGCAGTGAAGTTCCATTTCGCATCACATAATAACCTCCTCCTGCCTGCAGTTTCCACGCCTGACTTTCCAACAACTGCTGATAGCCCGCATCGTCCAACATCTTCTTCATTGTATCCACTGCGTGAAATGCCGTAGGACTAGACTCTATAAACGAAAATAATTCTTTGTTCATCTGATAATCCCTCTGTTTTATCTGATTTTGCATATCTTACACCTCAATATAATACGGACAAATATCTTCATATGTTCCGTCTTTTAAGCGAAAGCCTCCCAGAATCGTTCCTAACTGCCGGAACCCGATTCGCTCATACAGATGCCGGGCGTGAACATTTGTGGCAACCACCGCATTAAGCTGCAGTACCCGAAAGCCAATCCGCCCCGCCTGTACAATACAATCCTTCACCAGCTTTTCCCCGATATGCATTCCTCTGCTGGAAGAAGAAACCGCATAGCTCGCATTACAGATATGCCCACATCTTCCGATATGTCTTTATCCTGAAATTCTCTGATTCTTATATGCTCTAACATTAGAAAGCCTTCTTTCTTCTAAATTCCATTTTTTGCACAAATATCCTGCAAGCAACATTTTTCACAATGTGGTTTTGTTCTTGCTGTGCAGACATCTCGCCCATGATACACAAGCCGATGACAAAAATCACTTCCTTCTTCCGGTGGAATCAATTTCCACAATTCCATCTCTACCTTCTTCGGTTCTTTTATTCCATCCACAAGTCCGATTCGATTTACCAAACGAATACAATGCGTATCTGTTACAATTGCCGGCTTTCCAAAGACATCTCCCATAATGAGATTTGCGCTTTTTCGTCCCACTCCCGGAAGTCTCAATAAATCATTAAAATCATCCGGAACTCTTCCGCCAAACTCATCCCGGATCATCTTCATACATGCACTGATATCCCGCGCTTTACTTTTTCCAAGACCACATGGTCGTACAATAGCTTCGACTGCCTCCACATCAGCCGCAGCCAACGCTTCCAGATCCGGATATTGTTTATACAGCTCTTCCACCACAATATTTACACGTGCATCCGTACATTGGGCAGCCAATCGGACACCAACCAATAATTTCCATGCATCATCATAATCCAGCGTACATTTCGCATCCGGATATTCCTTGCGAAGGCGCTCTATCACCTCGTATGCAAGTTCCTTCTTCATTTCCTCTCTCCCTAACATTTCTGCATCAACCGCACATAAAATTCAACCGCTTTTACTAATGTTTCCACCGGAACACGCTCATTATTTCCATGAATCATACCGCGCTCTTCCTTTGACAGCTTCATAGCTGAAAACTTATATACCCGGTCTGTGATTCTGCAATAATGCCAGGAATCACTGCAAGCCATCATCAAATACGGAGAAACCAAAGCCTTTCTCCATGTATCTGCAACTGCCTGACACAACACACCCCATTCTTCACATGACGTATCTGAATCCGCAGATGGATTTCTTCCTTCATATACGGATACTTCTATATTCGGATTGTTAATCACCTTCTCAAGATACTCTTTTGCAGACTCTACAGTATCTGTACCGATCAGACGCAAATTCATACCTACAGATGCCTTTGGCGGAATTACATTAAATGCTTTTCCTCCCTGCATCTTAGTCATAGCAGAAGTTGTACGAATCATCGCATTCAACTCTCCGCCGGATTTCTGACACACTTTATCAAAAATCCCTGCAAAACACCATAAATTTGCAAATAAAATCTTATACGCAAATGTAGAATGGCGTCCCAGCGTATCCAGCATTTCCCGCACCGGTTTTGTAATCTGCCTTGGGAACGGGTGTTTCTCAACATCTACAATTGCCTGTGCTAATTCCCCAACGATTGTATGAACCGGAGGCATCGATGCGTGTCCGCCGTTGCTCTTTGCATGAAATTCAATATTCGTCAGTCCTTTTTCCGCAATTCCTACTAAGGCACATTCTCTGTCCACTCCCGGGAATACATTTTCTACGACAGCTCCGCCTTCATCCAGCACCATTGCCGGATGGATTCCCTTTTCTTCAAACCAGTCCACCATTGCCGGACAAGTCGGTCCATTGATTTCCTCCTGGCCTGAAAATGCAAAATAAATATCATGCTCAGGTACAAATCCATCTTTGATCAACTTCTCTGCGGCTTCCATAATTCCACACAGAGTTCCCTTTGTATCCAGAGTTCCTCTTCCCCAAAGCACACCATCTTCTACGATACCTTCGAATGCCGTTTTTTCCCACTGAGACTCTTCCACCGGAACCACATCATAATGAGACATCAAAACAACCGGATTTCCATCTTTTCTACCCTTCCAGCAATATAACATTCCATTTACTCCAAGCATGATCCTCTCGCAAGTCTCATGTACACTCGGATACAATTTAGGAAGTAATTTCTGAAATTTTTCAAACTCTTTCTGGTCAATCAACGACGGATCGTTATAAGAAACAGTCTTGCATCGAATCATTTCCTGCATATCCCACACAATCCGTCCTTCGTCCAAAAAAACCTCTTCCAAAGACGAAGTCAATTCCGCCTTCGGCTTAAACCTTGCCGCGCGGATCAGAATCACCGCCAAAAATACAATCAACACTGCTGCTATCGCCAAAATTATTTTGCCTAACATCTTTCATCCCTGCTTTCCTACATTTTTACTATAGCAATCCTTTCTTATACAGCACACGAGCTGAGCCAATTGCAATCAACGCTCCTACCGGTACAAGAACGCCCACCGAACTGGATAGTGCCGGTACTAATAAAAATAATACAACCATAAACACCAATGGCGCAATGGAAATCTTCCAATTCTTACTTACATATACAACTGCAAGCCCTCCGAACAATGACGGTAAAATATTATCAAACGCCGGTTTTACCGCCGGATGATTCAAAATAGGTGTCAGCGGAACAAGCAACGCAACTCCCAGAGCAATAATTACCGTTGTCACAATTGAAGAAGTTGCCACTGCAATCGTTGAAATCACTTCTCCCTCTTCACTGCCCGGCTTCACTTTCGCATTTTCCATTGCAGTCAACGCTGCCGGAACTTTTAAATTCGTCAGATTTCCTGTAACAAACGCAAGATAAGAACTAGCCGTTCCTAACATCGGCACAAATGTCAGCACTTCAATCAAACCTACTGTCCAGAAGATCGGCGCCACTCCAAGAAGCCCCTGCAGCACCGGTTTCCATCCCGGCCATGCCCCATAATAAATACATGTAATGATCGGATAAGAAAAAATCATTCCAAGAGCAGACAGGATCCAGATTCTTCCGTAAATATGTGTCATTTCCTCATAATTTCTCTTCTTCATCTTTCTCAACCTCCTATCACCGGTGTTATAATTGCCGCAAATACCATGGCTCCAAGCATACTGATCGGCAATGCATAGTTTTCCAGCCATTTCATATTACATTTCTTAATCAAGATTCCGCAAACGCCCATCAGCAATGCCGAAAACAACAGCACAAAAATCGGGATCCACCCCTTCAATCCAGAACGAATATCTGAAAATACCATTCCGAGAAATGCTGAAATCATTCCAAGGAACATTGCTGTCATTAAAATATCGCCCCATTTGCCGTCTTTGTTTTTAATCTTCATCAAACCGCCCTGAATTTTCTTAATGAACAACGGAACCCAGATCAACCCCGGAAAGATTCCCAAAGTCATAACCCACGCAATTGCAGTGTATACCGTCGGATCCATCACCGTCTCCGAAAGTGAAATCCCCAAAGCATTTGCCGTAGAAGTTGCCGCCGGAAGTTCATATGTAATTGCACCGATTACACTAAGCCGCAGCCATGGCAGCGGCAGCCCCAAAAACTTAGACAACGTAATCACGCCCAACAAAATAGATACAGCCGGCGCTACCGTAAAAACTGCCGTAGAAATCATAGTCTTTCGCATCTGCGAAACATCCATGCCCAATTCCTTCCCTCTTCGGTAAGCCCGAATCATAAAAAATAATGACTGTGCGATCACAAACCCGATAATTGCCCCTGCCAGAACAAATAAAAGTGAACTGTTTGGATTAAATATCATCCTTCTCTCCTCCTTTAAACCATCCTCTTTAATTTCACATGTCACAGTAATACCATTATAACGTTTTAAAGCAAAAAACACCAGAAAAAGAAAACACAAACTCCGGTTTTTATTCATTCCACCTTCACTTGCACTTTCTTTTTCCAGTGTTTCTATTCCTCTGATTCAATGATCCGGATCCTATCATCCGGATTTCCAAAATATCCTCCCAAAATATTCTTCAAAAATATCTTTTAAAAATATCTTTCAAAAATATCCTTCTAAAATCAGGATTCCAGAAGATCAATCACCGAAACCGGACAACTGTCTCTCGCTTCTTCTGCTGTCTCCCGCACGTCCTCTGTTACTTCTGCGTACGCTTCTGCTACATCCTCATCATTAAAACGAAATACCTCCGGACATGCCGCAACACAAGCCCCACATGAAATACATCCATCATTTACTTTCGCTTTCATTACACTGCCTCCTCGTTCTACTTCTTTCATATCTACTTTTTTATATCTGCTGCTATTTATATACTGCAAAAATTCTCCATTTTTATACCTGTATTTTTTATTTTGATACATTTTTATTTTTTGTTGTAAAACACCGCAGAAACGACTAAAATAAACTTGTCACTATCCATGCTCATTCTCCGGTATTTCAGAGTATGAGCCATTTCATTTTGAGAAAGGAGTTCCCTATGCAAAACCATAATCCTTTACCGACCAATACCAGCGAGGACAAATTCATCACAATCGGCGAAATCTTGCTACGTTTAACTCCGCCAAACTATGAAAAGATCCGTATGACCAATTCTTTTGACGCAAGTTACGGCGGAAGCGAAGCAAATATTGCTCTCGCACTTGCAAACCTCGGAATCGACAGTACCTTTTTTACTATCGTCCCAAACAACAGTCTCGGCAAAAGCGCCATCCGTATGCTGCGCAGCAACGATGTCCACTGTGCTCCGGTGATCCTGAGTACCCCAGAGCAGACACCTACTCACCGTTTGGGAACCTATTATCTGGAGACCGGTTACGGTATCCGCGCAAGCAAAGTCACCTATGACCGAAAACACAGCGCCTTCGCAGAATTTGATTTCAGCACTGTCGATATTGCCGAACTTCTAAATGGATTCACCTGGCTGCATTTAAGCGGAATCACGCCGGCACTTGGAGAAAATTGCCGCGCCTTTATTCTTGATTGCCTGAAAACAGCACAGGAAATGGGATTAACTGTCAGCTTTGACGGAAATTTCCGCAGCACCCTGTGGACCTGGGAAGAAGCACGCGATTTTTGTACCAAATGCCTCCCTTACGTCAATGTTTTGCTCGGAATCGAACCATATCACCTCTGGAAAGATGAAAAAGATCCTAGCAAAGGAGATATAAAAGATGGTATTCCACTTCAGCCCAGCTACGAAGAACAGGAAGAAATCTTTGAACAGTTTGTCGAGCGTTATCCCAATCTTCAGTGCATCGGCCGCCATGTCCGTTATGCACACAGCGGAAGTGAAAACAGCCTCAAAGCCTTCATGTGGTATCAAGGGCACACATACGAAAGTAAATTATTTACATTTACAATTCTGGACCGCGTAGGTGGCGGAGACGCCTTTGCCAGCGGATTGATCTATGCCATGATGAACGACTACAAACCAATGGACATGATCAACTTCGCTGTTGCAAGCAGTGTGATCAAACATACGATTCATGGAGATGGAAATATTACCGATGATGCGGCAACAATCCGCAACTTGATGAATATGAATTACGATATCAAACGATAATAGATAATACATGATTACAGAACTTTTTTAAACGCATAGGGATTTATTTAATATGAAAAATTCCCCTGTCCAGCGACATCGCATTGCATCGCCGGACAGAGGAATTTTCTTTTTTTAAAACTATAGTTTTACCATCTGAGGTTCATGCTTCAGAGCAGGAAGAATTACCCGCCTTAAATCTTCTGTTTTAAACCGAAGACTGGACGTATTGATACATGGATGACATCCAAAATACTCTTCTTTTAGTACGTCTTCATCAATCAAAAGCCGCACCCGCATATCATGATCATTCATCAATCCCAATACGCTTACAGATCCTGGTGTAATATCTAAAAATTCTTCCATATATTCTGCCTTTGCAAAAGACAATCTGGATGAACCGATCTGCGCCGATAAATACTTTGTTTTAAACGGCTTATCGCCCGGCATAAGAAGTAAATAAAATTCTGTCTCCTGCCGGTTACACAAAAGTAAGTTCTTACAAATCATGGCGCCAAGGATTTTATCAATCTCTTCACATGCCTCCATTGTCATTGCCGCCTCATGATCGATCCGCTGATATTCCACACCAAGTGAGTCTAAAAAATCATACACCCTGATTTCTTTCTCCAATCTATTATCCACAGACTGTGGTCTTCCATTCTCTAACTGCATATTCAAGTCCTCCAAACTAAAAATCCACATAAAAATGTCCATCAAATCCGTTTCTCATCATATCATAAAAACAGCCGTCACACAAAGATTTTCCCCTTTTCTTTTTATCCGCCCCTGTATTATCTGTTAATTTATATATTTTTAAATCATTTTCTAATTTTATATTGACATTCTTCATTTAATGAGATATTATAATAACAACAAAACAAAAGACAAAAAATAAAAATAAGGAGGACGGACCACCAGACAAATAATTTTAAATCTTAATCAAACATTTTAGAATCTAACGAAAGAGGTACGGACCAATGGGACAGTAATTATTTAACAGCACGTATTTTTTAAAACACTATTTGAGATAATAGTTTCAGATAGATATCAAGTGAATAAGGAGGATAATCCAATGGATGTTATTTATTAAAAATCCACTGTACTGACAAACCAGATACAGTGGATTTTTAATTTTAAAACTATTTACTTATCTTGCAAATGAAGATCAATCTTCCAAATATTCTCTATAATCTCTCTCATCGGCAAATAATCTATACTCTCCATTCACGAACCCCATGTACCCTTCTGTCACATAATATCCTTTCATAGCATCTCTCCTTTATCTGTACTCATATAAGATCAATGATATGATCTATATTCATGTCTTCGTTTTCGATAGCTATATTATCCCTCTTTAGATGGGTAAATGTTTGGACACCTACGGATTTAAATCTTTTTCGACAATCCGTAATCCATTATGAACTATGAGATCAATCCAAAAGAGTTAAGATTCCTCCAAGAGACTCCCGAACTCCCGCAACTTTCTTTTCCAGTTCCGGATCGGGCAATGTCAAGTCCGGCACCATCACCGTTCTGCACCCTGCCGCACTGGCAGCCGTCACACCATTTGGGGAATCTTCCACTGCCATACACTCTTCCGGCCTGCGTCCAATTTGCGCACAGGCATAAAGATACACATCCGGGAACGGTTTTCCTCGTTCTACCATAGTGGCGCAGATAATGGCATCAAACCAATCATAAATTCCTATTTCCGTTAAATATTGTTTGGTCCGTTCCTCATCCGTAGCCGTAACTACGACAATATCATATCCCCTCTCCTTTAAACTCCGCAAAGTTTCTTTTACTTCCGGTTTTATCTCAATCCCATGTTGTGCAAGATGTGCATTCATCAATTCCTTTCGTCGCTCACGAATCGCAAAATAGTCATATTGCACTCCATATTTTTTCTGAAACTCCACCGCGGCGTAACGGCTCGCCAAACTCCGAAATTCATAAAATTCTGTGATATCCAAATCCAGCCCTGCCTCTCTTGCCGCCTGCTGCCAAAACTTCGTCAAATACTTCTCCGTATCAATCAATACTCCATCCATATCAAATAATACGGCTTTGATCGTACCGCTCACTTCCGCAACCTCCTATCATACTTTCTTGATATGCAGCTCTCCGTTTCTTACACATCACTTCTTTTATTTCCTGCAGCTCTTGAATATAAACCTGCTCCAGCTTTTTTATCCGTCTGTCACTCAGTTCTACTTCCGATAAATATGTTTCATACAAATTCGCCTCATACTTCCATAGATTCAGCCGATTCCCATATCGAAGTTTTAATTTCTGCGCAATTAAAAGCCCCTCCGGATCAAAATCTCCCGCATACCAGAAAACAGTGTCACATGAAAATTTATCCATAAGAACAAGCACTGCCAGACGCAATTGTCCATTCCCACAGATTACAGTCCGCTCCGGATACTTCCTTATCAATACAGAAAATACTGCGGGATTTTCAACAACATACACCTGTTGTCCCTGTCCACAAACCTTCTCCAATCTTCCGATTGTCTGTAAAGTCAATTTTACCGGCTCTTTATTCTCAAGAAAACCTTCAATCCCTTCATGTAAACAGCCCTCTGTTTTCCATCCATGAATCCCATATGCCAGTGCATCGTTAGACACTTCATCTTTCAAAATTCCTGACTCATAATAAATTCTGTTTTTGTATTCCACTCTGGAAAGACCTTCTTGTTTTAAATCAAAATTCCTTTCACTGAGATAATGAAAAAGTAGTTTTTCACCTGGTCTTCCTTCATCAAAATAATGGGGATTTCCTGTAATATTTGCCGAAAACACCGGTAACAATTCTTTCCGCTTTTTATCTTGAAACACCTTCAGTTTTGCAATTCCCGCTGTTACATACGTTATAATATCTCTTAATTCCTCTGGGTTTTCTTTGTATAACTGGATAATAAGCGAATATCCCTCTTTCTTTTCTGCCAGTACACGATGCAGCCATTCCCGGCCACTTTCATCAGAAATCTGTTCCAAAATCTCCGCAAAATAATCTTCGCGTCTTTTAGACTCTGCCAGTTCAATTTCCCTTTTCACTTGCAAAGGCTCTCCAAAATAAGTTTCTAAAATCAATTCCCAGGTTAATCCCGCAAATTTACTGGATGCCAGACACCTTTCCATTAAATCCGCAGAAATTGTAATTGTTTTATTGACTGTATAATCTTTTTGAAAAAATCCTCCCAATTGATTTTTCTCTTCTCGACTCAGTGACGTAAGTAGCACCGTTCCCCCAAAACGACCTAATCCGGCATATTTATCCCGCATTTTCAGAAACAATTTTTTATATACCGGACGTGCTTTAAAATACAGCATGCATTCTTCTAACAACTTGTTCTTTTCCGTTTTATCCATGGCTCAAATCCTTTTCTGTCACCATACTTTTTACATTTCCATTCCAAATATATCGAATAACCGTAACATATTTTGCATTTTCCGGACGGACAAGCTGATAGATTGCCAGCCCCGGAACTGTATCATAATCTCCCCAGAGAATCTGCGAGTTAATCATGAAATTAAATTCAAACTCCACCATTAACCGAAACATGTCCCGAATATTCATTTCATCCACCCCGGCAAAGGCCTCATCCAGCGAAATCAAATATGGCGCATCCTGTCTTGCTCCTGCATACTTTGCTACTACCGCAGAAAATAACGGCACATACATCGACATAGCCTTTTCTCCTCCACTAAAGGTAAAGAATACGCGGTCTGTTAACTCTTTTTTCTTCTCTCCTGTTTTTTGACATTCCAATTGAAATTCAAACCATTGACGATAATCCAGCACAGTTCTCATAATCGCATGGAAAGACTGCGCATTTCCCAGATCATTTGCAGATTTTCTCGCCTCTTCAATCTTAGATCGAAAATGCATAGATAACTGCTGTGCCTCTTCCGGACGCATAATCTCAGCATCCTTCTGCAAAAGTTCCACAAGTTCCCTCGTATCCAGCTGTTCTTCTTTATCTGCCCGTTTATTTTTCCAACGCAGACTCAACGTAAGTCCACTGGAAGTCTTCATAGATTCCATCAATGCATTCATCTTCTCAACCCATCGCTTACTCGCCTGAATTTTCCCACGAATTTTCTTACTGATTGTATTTGCAAGAATATCTTCAAACAGCTCTCTGTCCTTATCACTCAAAAGGCGACGCTGTACTTCCGCATCCTCCTTCATTCTGGTAATCAACTCTTTAAACTTGATCGTGATTCCTCTGTACTTAGCAGAAATGTCGATTCGTCTCATGCTTGTGTCAAAAACCCCACTTTCCTCATCCATTTCTTCGAACAATGACTGCAGTGTAACCTGATATTCCAGCAGATATCCCCGATTCATATGGTATACATTTTGAAGATTCTCCAATATTTCACTGTGCTTTTTATTTCCAAATCTTCCCATAAATATCTTGCATATCTTCTCAGCCTGTTCCTCAGGGACATCGTTCAGTGTGGCAGGACACTCTACGTATCCAAGCTGGTATTCCATCTCAAACGCTGTACAAAATCTGTCTTTTTGTTGCCTGGTCTTCCCAACTAAAACCTCAATGTCTCCCAATTTTTCCAAAAGCTGTTTTTCTTTTGTTTCCAAATGAGAGCTTTGCGTAACACTCATTTCAATCTCTAATGGTAGCTTCTCCAAGCGTTCCATACAATGTTCCAAGCGTTCCCTTATTGCTTCATAATCCGTCAAAGCAAGCTGTTCCATCACCGAATTCAGACTTCCTCTTTTTTCCCGTTCATTTTGTATCATGTGATTCAAATCGTAACGAATATCATCCAAATCAGCGTCAATTCCTTCCAGATATACCTTCTGCACTGTTACAAAACTGATTCCATTCATATAATTTCCATAGGAAATCTGAACTTTCATCAACTCCTCTTTATACTCACCCAAAGCCTTTTCCGCTTCCGTAAATACATCCAAACGAGGGGGCAGATAACACTTCTGACATACTTCCTGCACGCGCAGCCGGACTGCATCCAGACTCTTTCGTTCTCTTTCTACAACGCCTTTCTGGTTCTGTACTTTACACTCTATTTCTTCCAGAATATTCGTTTTCTTCTCCAATTCCTTTGCAGCTACCTTCAGATCTTGTTCTTTCGGAAATGATTTCCACTCTGTTTCCAGACAGCTTTTCCTTTGCTTTAATTGTACAATTTCTTCTTCCGCTATTTGAATTACCTCTTCCAGCCTCTGACTTTCCGCTTCGAGTTCCTCTATCTTCTTTATACGATACTGCTCTCTTGCATAAGCTCCTATAAAACATGGCGTGTAGTTTTTAGTAATCGTTCCTTCTATAATTCCGATTCCGTAATTTCCGTTTTTATCAATCCATGTCCCCATTTTTTCTACAGACTCTATTAGCGCCCCTTCTCCCTGTTCCTTCCAGCCAATTGCGGTTAATATACGAGAGACATTCTGATACAGGAGAATATCCCCTTCTTCGTTATCTACATCCAGAAAATCCATAATATTATTTCTAACATAAGCAACATCGCTGAAAATATAACGATCACATCCCCCTGCGTCCAGCGAAAGCACCTGTTCTCTATATTCTTCGGGAACAATCAACGCATCGAGTATCCCCATGTGTAATAGTGCCTCTTCCAAATATGCCCGCTGAGATTCATCCAATTTACTGTCAAAATCAATTACTTTATATAACTGCAAATATGGTATTTCTTTTTCTTTCAAAAGACATCGATTCTTTTCCACGTCCTCACCGTGTTCTGGCTCCGGCTCCTTTTGATTCTTCCACTGTTCCAGTTCTTCGTAAATTTCCTCTTTCTCCAACCGCTTATCGGTCAAATCCATATTCAACTGTAATAGACTCTCTGAAAGTTCTTGATTTTTTTGCTCAAATTCACCATTTGCTAATCCGCGGATATTCCAATAATCCGTTTCCGTTGTGTACTTCTCAATCTTTCTTGCCATTTCCTGCAATATATCCGACTGCAAATGTAACTCCACATTCTCCTTTTCCCAACGGTAAACCGATTCAATTGTCTCCTGTTTTACTTCATGAAACTGATTTTCATATTGAAGAACTTCTCGTTCTGCCCTGTTCTTTTCTTCCTGATATATGTCCAATTCCTGCAAAAATCTACTATATTTCTCCTGACAATCCTTTTCTTCTTCCAACGTCGTTTTTCCAAGATGAACCTTTGCCATATAATCCTTCAACAATTCTGAATGAGATTGAAAAGAATACGGCTCCCCTTTCTGCTCTACCAGTTCCTTCTTCATAAATATAAATTCATCAAAAGGAATCCCTTCTATTTCTTCCTCCATATACTCCAAACTATTTTCAATTTCTTCCCAAAGCATTTCATTTTTCTGAAATTGAAGTTTTATTCTCTGCTCCGTTTCCTGATATTTCTCTTTTTTCTCCTCTTCCTGCCGCTGTTTTCCTGTAATATTCTTTTTTAAATCTTCTAATTGTCTTCTAATTTCAACTTCTTGCTGCTTTAACTTAACTGTATCACTATCAGACAGCGATTCCTTTTCCGCCTGACAAATTTTTTGCGCCTGTTTTAATTCAATATAATGTTTCTCCTCTTCATCCCGCATTCGTTCACAGTCATTGATCTCCTGTTTCAATTGTTCTGCCTTTTTTCTAAGACTATCATATTCTTCTACAGACTTTCGAAACAATAATGCCTTGTCATATAACATAATTTCATTATATTGATCATATACTTTTTCTATCTGTCCTGCAGCTTCAATACTTTCATCCAGCGTATCCAGATTTGTCTTCAAACCATCCATATTTTCAATCGCCTCAGACATTGGACGCAGATCATCTTCCGAAAGAGTCTGTAACGAACTGCTCAAAATCTCATTGATCACAGTTGGTTTAAAATCCTTTGACAACTTTGGTGTTCTCAACTGAATCAGGAGGTCCAATAATTCTTTATACTCTTCCTGTGTTTCAAATCCAAACAAAAGCCGGTTT
>OMGQ01000375.1_pt1 | contig 49744 bp, 50 predicted proteins | sample 1646071 | NCBI WGS metagenome assembly OMGQ01 (sample SAMN05578585, study PRJEB25193) | human gut metagenome | biome: Human Microbiome; feature: human-associated habitat; material: feces | host: Homo sapiens | place: USA:Birmingham
TTGAGCAGAACATAGAAGATATTAAAAATCATCTTGTAGACGATAATATGGTAGTTAAAAAAGGCACTGACAGAATTACTGTAAAATTATTTCCGCAATAATCCCTAAAACCTATTGACTCCAACGTAACGTGATACTGTATGCTATCCTTGTGAAGCAAAGTAGATATATGCCGGCATTTTCCATCTTGCTTCTCTATCATTAAAGGAGCTGATAAAATGAAAACCATAAGTCAAGTTGCAAAATTAACAGGAGTAAGCATACGCACTCTGCAATATTATGATGAGATTGGGTTATTAAAGCCCAGCGAACTTACTCCTGCAGGCTATCGTCTATACGATGAACACGCATTGCAAACCCTACAGCAAATCCTCTTTTTTCGGGAACTAGATTTTCCGTTAAAAGACATTATCAAAATTATGCAAAACCCTGACTTTGACAGGATTTCCGCTTTCAAAAAGCAAAAGGAACTGCTTCTTCTAAAGCGTAATCGAACAGACAGACTTATACAGCTTCTTGAACGACTTGAGAAAGGAGAAGAATGTATGAGTTTCAAAGAATTTGATTTATCAGAGTATATCCACGCATTAGAAGATTTTAAGGTTAATCAAACAGACACAATTATTAAACATTGGGGAAGTATCGACAATTTTGATATGTTCATTCAAAAAATTAAAGACGATGAGGAAAACGTAGCCAAACTCGCCATTCAACATTTTGGAAGTATTGAAAAATATACAGAAGAAATGAAATATAATCTGGAACACTTTTCAGAAATTATGGATAAAGAATGGAATGAAGATGCAGAAAAAATCGCCGCTCAATCAGATCTGCTGTACGGAAAACTAACAGCCAATTTGGCCTGCGATGTATCCTCTCCCAAAATACAGGAAATCGTTTATGAGATACTGGAATTTATCAAAAAGCAGAGTTCTTCTGTGACTCTTGATAAACCTCTCATAGATATACTGATTGACTCCTATTCCAATGATTATGTCAAAAACATAACCGATAAAAAATATGGTGACGGCGCTTCTGACTATATTGTAAAAGCCTTTCGATATTACTCCGAAAATAATACTCCATCAAAGAAATAGAGCCAAAGTAGAGCCAACAGACATAAAGAAACCTCGGAAACCCTTGTAAAATGGGCATCCGAGGTTTTCTGTCCGTTATTCAAACTCGATATTAGTAACTATATATTGCGTCTAGCCGAATTATAGATTGGCATATTTTGTATAATTATTTTTAAAATTCTAAATATTCTTTGTCATTTGAAGAGTTTTTGCAAGCATTTTGCAATCACATATAGAAACAAGTATTATCAGTAACTCAATTTATCACACATATATTATGATCATTCCTATTTATATAAATATGTTAGTTCTTCTAATACTTTTTGTTTTTTCTTGTTATTTGGAAATTCTGTTGCTTCCACAAAAGCTCGTCCATATCGAGACATTTCTGGAGTCCACACTTTAGAAAACTCTTCCAAACATAATCCAATATCTCTTCCGTGAAGAGAAGCTTTAATTAGAGATAGTATTTCTAAAACCGCAGTTTCTGAATAAAAGTGTCCATAATTTGATGCCATAACATTTGTTGGCGAAGATACACACCGCACAGAGTAACGGTTAACTTGTGGTTCAATTAATCTAAAGCGAAAATCTTCTTGTAAAGTAGTAATCATTTCTTTTTTATTTTCAGCAGACACCGTAGATTTCCACAAAACAAGTAATACCACAGAATTTGCTATACGCATACTAACTACTTGTCCTGCTCCCTTTAATAAAAAACGTTTTATCGGTTCACCTTTTTCTACCCTTGTATAACTATTCTGAAAAATTGAGGTGAATACATTATTTGCAATGGGGTAAACGCAAAAAATTCTTCTGGCATAGGATTTAAATTTATATGCAAACCTAAAAGTACTGAAACATTTGTAGGATAACTTGTCGTCTTTCCCATAATATAAGGTATACATTCTTTAATATAAACATTATCATGCTTATCACATCGTATGCTATTGTATGCTATTTTTAAAATCCATCTCGTATATAATTCATAGTTTAATGTCACATCAAAAGGTATATAATAATCGTTAAATTTATATGGTATATAAAAGCAACTTTCTATAAGTTGTTTGCCATATGAATCAAGTTCTGACAAAATACCATTATTACATGAAGAACACACATCAGAAATGGTCATTCCTCTATTATCAACAAAGCGATAATTATTATGAATACTAATATCTTGCTCAGGATAAAGTTTTAGTAACGAATCAGGAATAATATGTTCATCCGTTTTTAAATGCAAAGGACTTCCAAGTATTTCTCCACAGTAAGCACATTTTTTCAAACTTCAACCCTCCCTATTGCATATTCTCCACAATTGTAAGCAGGCAACATATATACCATACATAATTACTATTTCACATTACTTTTAACAATTGCACCAATTTATGAATCTTATCTGTATTACTCTTTGCTTCACGAACATCAAACTGCTTAAACCCATTCTCATCTTCATAAAAATGCATTAATTTGTCATTATCCTCAGCTTCAAGGAAAATTACCATTCCTCCAGCCATATATTGAAGTTCCTTTATAGTATCTACAGCCGCATGAAGTAGCTGTTCCCCGGTAATCTTCTCATTAGCTCCATCCTTAAAGTTCTTTCCCAATTGTGCAATAAGATATGCTGAAAGTGTATATGTACCATTTTCTTCATCTAATTCACTTACTCTGGCTATTTTACGTTTCATAGTATTACTAAAATTTTCTGCATTTACAGTAATTGGTTTAATCGTGATTGTAAAATATCCAACTAATGAAGCATCTTCATTAGAAAATACCAGATATGTAACGGACTGATTTTTCTTTGTAAATTCTATTGATTGTTCTTTCAAAAATCTCTCTACATCCGGATTCTTATCACAAAAAAACTCGGAAAGGAGTTGTCGTAACTCATCCTCTCCGAGATCTTTATCGCCTTTGGCAGACAAGTATTCACGAATGTTAAAGACTGTTACATCATTAAGCATTTGTTTTCTTCCTTTTTGCCATAAATTTTCTAACTTCTTCTGCACCATGCAAATGTGTAATCCTTAAGTCAGGTGTTTGTGCTCTATGAAGAGACTCCTGATAGGATTCCTCGATAGCATTAGCAAACTTTTCTACTTGTCTTTGACCAGAAACGACAAAGTTCTTAGTAATACTTGAAGTTGCCATATCTAACACCTCCTTCTATAGTATGGCTCATACTCAATTATTGTATCCCTCACTTATATTATATGGTCGAAAAAAAACTTTTTCAACTATTATTTTTTATTCAGCTTATCAAATTAGTTAATCGATTGATTTCTGGAAATTTTCCTTCTTCAATGTTTCTTGAAGCTAAAATTCTCCCTTTCAAACTATTCAGCTTTCTGATTTCAATATCTGACAGTTCTTTTCCGCCAAGATATTTCAATTCTTGAAAGTCATCATACACTCTCTTTTGTAATCTATTTGGAACTTTCAATTCATGCTGTCCCGTAACAATCGTACCAGTTATCGGAACGCTCTTGCCTTTTGAATAATACTTTACTTTTTTATATTTAGGTTTATGTCCATATTTTCTCAAAATACAATCCACTTCATTTTTCATTCGATTTATATCAAATGGCTCTTTTGCTGAAAAAGTCATATCATCAACATATACCGTATATTCGCATCCATACTTACATGCTACACTATATATCTCGTTAAACATACTTTCATATGCATAATATGCAATGATCTGACTGGTAGGACATCCCGTCGGAATTCCTCCATCATAAGTAACTATATCAGTACATAATCCTGCCAAATCACCTGCCATCATCAATCGGTTCTTAAAGAAAAGAAAAACATATTCTCTAGAACAATTATCATAAAACTTCTTGATATCCATCGTCAAAAAATAATTTGAATTTAAATGACTTTTTCCATTATCTATATAGCATTTTCCTTTTTCTCCGGAAATTAGCCATATAGGTCTCTCCACATTCTGTAATAGCTTTAATATTCTGGTTTGTATTTCCTTAATTCTTTTATCTGGAGCTGTAATATTTCTCTTCTCTCTACTATCCTTTTTGTCAATTTGAAAACTATGATAATGTACAATAGATAATATGTCTTTATATTCTTCTTCAGTTATACAAAGAACTTTTTTCAATTGCTTGGAACTTTTTTTCTTATATAATGCACACTGTGTAATATCATACTTATGACTTTCTTTCCGCATTATTCCTCCATATCAGGTGTCATTTTTTCAATAAGCTTAATCATCATATTTCTAATAAATTTATCACCTTTATTGCTTTTGCTTGCCTCTTCATAATTTTCCGACAACAATATTAAAGATGATAATTTCATATCATATATCTTTGAATACTTCTCAAGTAATTCCAAAGAAGGTTGTTTCTTATTATTTTCTATTTCGGAAAGGTAGCTTTTTGAAATACCAAGCAATTCACTTAATTCAGATGCTTTATAACCATATATTGTTCTTGTGCGCTTTAAAATATCTCCTATCAAGCCACCCCCTCCTTCCGAAAATAATTTATATAATAATAAAGTCTTACGACGAATAATCAAAATTAGATAGGTTTTCCATAGCCACCTCTTTACTTAAAAATCTGAAGAACATACTGTATTATCTGTACCAGCATCCATATTGCTTCGATTACTTGAAACAGAAATTTAAAAATTTTGCTTCTTAGTTTCTTACGCTTTTTCTCAGATTTTTTGTTAGGTTTCTGAGGTGTCATTCGGACATTCTGCACGAGCAGCATTTTTTTCATATAATTCACTCCTTTAGAAGTTGGTAATATAGTGTACAACTTCCACCCCGAAAGAAGTGTGGTGCATACAGAACAACCTATCTAACCCTTTGAGCTCTGCCGAGCTCCCCGAGCGAGGCAGAGCGTGCGGTGCTTGCAGCGTGCTACGGGTCTTTGCGTAACATGCCGGCCCCTAACAGTAGAACATCCACATTTAAGAATGTTCCTCAAGCGCTAAGCGCTCCAATTTATGGGATTTGACCTCGATACAAATAGTATCGTTATGCTGTACTTATATAATAGCGAATGATAATTTAATTGTCAATATCTTTTTTCGCTAATAGCGAATTATTTTTACCGATCACACATACACCACCTCTCTCACCACAATCTCCTCCGCACAAACAATAATATTATTCATCTTCCCCACCCACATCATCTGATTCTCTGCTTTCAATTTCTCTGTCACACCTTGCTTTTCCTTCATCTGTTCAACAAGTCTGTCCCGCATCTCATAACATTCCTCATCAATATCATGCAGATATTCATTCAACTTTCCTTCAAGCAACAGCTCCATATAATATCCATGTCTGAACTCCTTCAGATACTCACATCTCATATGTCCAAACTTTCCGATATTATAATTTGTTCCCTCTGGCAACTGTAAATCCGGATAATAAATATCATCCTCGCCCAGCACATAAGTAATTCCGTTTTCTACAATAACTTTCTCCAATTTTTCCATAACTTTCATCCACCTTTCTGCGGTATTTCCTGCACCTCAACATCAATAATAGCCTCTGGCTCTTTTACAACCTTTCACATACGCTCTGATTCCGACATATACCGCCTGAACTAATAACAATAAAACAACAAGATTCAATTTTACAAAACCCTTTATCCAATCCCCAAAATACACAACCAAAGCTACACTTGTTACCACCACTCCAACGCTAATCACATCCCAGCAATTCTCTCGATATACCTTCGCAACTTTCTTTTCTGCAATCACTATTAGCACACCTACAGCAACTGCCGCTCCAACAATTACAATAATAAACAGTAGCCAATGTGCTACAATCGCCACAGTCTCATTCGATATCCTATCTCCCACCTGTGCCAACTCATTTCCTACATCGACAATCCATTTACCAGACTGGCAAATACCATTCCATACTGTATCAACAAATGCAGTAAAATCACCTAAAAATGTTTCCGACCGTATTGCCGCGAATATTGTCGTAACAATTGCATACCACCATAAAACTATAAGCATTGCATCAAATCCAACAGCCTTTGCCCTATACTTCTTTTCCAGTCCATTCCTTTGATGCTCATACCGCTCTTTCGCCTGCTGATATGCCTTGCGGTCGCAGTTCCGACACATTTCGTAGAGTACCGGCTTTTCAACCGGTATCTCCACTTTCTTTTGATGTGTTAATGCATATTCCTTTTCCTGCTCAGCCTGCCGCAGTTTATCTTGATATTCCTCTATTGTACTGTCTGCCCTTTTCTTTTTCTCTTTCTCGCTCTGCAACAATTCTCTTGTTTGCTTCAATTCGTTCTTTAAGGCTTGTACGTTCTCGGCTTTGTTCTCGCTGTTCAGCTTCTCGCATAAGTTCAGCGATTCGTTCAGTTGCCCCTGTAGTATTTGTATCTCGTTGTCCTTCTTCTGGAGAATTATATCTTTCTGTGCTAGTTCCTGCTCCATGCTCTCTAACACTTCCAGCATTTCCTCCAGCCGCTCGTCTTGCTTTAAGCTTCTTAAATCGTTCATCCACATCCCTCGCTTTCTCTAATCGGTTCTGCAGTTCAGTAATTTCTCGTTCTGTCTCTGCAATAACCGGTTCTCGTCGTTCAACTTCTCCGCTAATTCTTTCCATTGATAATCTTCGGCTTTCATCATCCGATTTTCCTCTTTCAATGTCTGAATTTCTCCATCCTTCTGCTCTAACAGTTCCAACATTTCCTCTATACTTGGCAAGATGTGAAGCTGCTCTTGCAACTCGTTGTTTAATTCCTGCAATCTTTGATTCTGCTCCTGAAACAAATTGAGTTGTCCGTCCCTCTGCTCCATCTCCTGATACATCTCTGCCATAAGTTCCTGTTGTTCCTCGATCTGTTTTATCATATTCTCCATCAGAGGAATGACTTCTCTGCTTTCTTCTAATGTCATTCAATTGCTCCTTCCATTGCTTTAATAAAATTCCAACCTGCCCAAACACTTCCTGCAACTTTTTCAATATCGCATTCTGCTTCTTGATAATTCGATTTTCCTCTACTTTCCAAGAGGCGGATGCAAACTGTCCTGAATGATATTTTTCCTCAATCTTTCTTGCATCTGCTCCCTCATGAATGGTCGGTATTTCAATCTTTCCTTGCCGCTCATAAGATCGATGGTCAATCTGCCGTTCCTTCTCTAAATGCAGATTACATTCCTTCGCCCACTCATTTCGCCACAACTCACAGTTTTTCGGATTATTCCATCCTGTTGCATCGGTAACCTCACGTTTCCATTGTTTACGGTTACGAGAATCTAATTTCTGATTTCCATCTGCATCCAATATCGGAATGCGGATACCATGTCTCTCCGGAGTCTTTTTATCCCGCCACCAATTCGGATGAGTTTCATCTATAACAATATTTCCAGCCTCATCCCTTACAAATGCCCAGTTTTTGATCTCTTTATTTCCCCAAGTATGATTTTTCTTAAACGGACGCATGGTAACCAATAAATGAACATGAGGATTACCATCCCCTTTATCGTGAATGCTCCAATCAGCACACATTCCTTTTGCTACAAAATTTCTCTGTATAAAATCTGTTGCATATTCAATCTGTTCCATTCTGCTCCACTCCTTCGGAAGCGAAAATTCAAACGACCTGCCAAACTGTGCGTTTGCACCTTTTTCTACTTTCAAAACTTCATTCCATAATCGCTGTTTTCGGAACACAATTTTGAACTTTTCCAGAGCTGCTTCTTTATCCTCGGCTCTTTGATAACGGATGGATTTTTGAAATCGCTTGATATTTTCATCTGGCACATTTGTCCATTCCGGTGGTGCATTTTCACACATCATAAGCGAAGTATACACAACTTCCTTTTTCGAAGTGTAATAACTTACCTTACCAGTTTCCTCATTCTTCATCACATCACCATTCAGATATGCAGATGCAGCTATGATAGATTTCCCTTTGCTCCGTCCGACAATCTTTACTGTAAAATGAAACATCGCCAACTCACCTTCCCCCTTTCTGCCGTATCCGGCATTAATTTCCTGCAAATACAGTATTTGCAGGAACGCCCTCTGCGTAAGAGTTCCTCCTGCGACATGAGCAGGTCTGCACGAAGTGCCCCTCGGAGAGTGCGTCCAGCCTCGCAGGCTGGTCTCCATGAAATGGTCTGGCTGAAAGCCCCGCCGACGGAACGAGCCCGGCAAGCGAAGCGCAGACCGGTTGCCGCTTGCGGCAAACTTATTAGACGACCTCTGGTTGTCTATAAGTGCGCCCTTCATAAAGAACGATGAAGGGATTAGAAAATCTCCCCCTCTGCCATTACACTTCCTCCATTTCCGGTATCTGCTCCTTCTGCATCGCTTTGGAGAAATATCTTCCGTTTGCTTCCTGTCGTTTTAAAAAGCCTATCAGCTTCGGAATATCTTCTTCCTCAATCGGATAGCCCAACACCGATTCCACAGCCCCGCCAATCACGCAAAGTCTGTGTGTGCGCTTTTTACTCTCTTCGGCTTTCTGTCGCTTCTGCAATTCTTTTTTCTGTGCTGCATATTTCTTTGCTTTTTCAAGACTTTCCTGCTCTCGTCTTTCCATTTCAAGCAAACGCTCTTCATAACTTTTTGTTGATTTACCCATTTACTTCATCCTCTCTTTCTAGTCCTGCAAGCATTTCCAGTATCATCCGAAGGGATTCCAATATTTCCAAATCCATCTCCTCCGATTTTTCTACCGCCTGCAAATGTTCATCAATCGCTACCAGTTTCTTTTTTATCCCATCAAAGGTTTTCACATTTCCAAATGTGATTACTTTCTGGTGCATACAACTTTGGATGAAAAATTCTGCCCTCGGAAGTCCCGATAATGCAATTCTTTCATCAATAAGTTGCTTTTCCTCTGATGTTACTCGGAAATTCACAATCACGCTCCTTTTCCGGTTCTTTTCATTCTTTTTCTTTGGTGTCACACCCGATACCAGGTTATCCCGTCGGTATATCTTCGCCATAACATTTACTCCGCCTCCTTCTTCTCCATTATTACATCTACATCGCCCCTATCCTCATTCAGCCTATCTGCAAGTGCTTTCTGTTTGGACGGATAAAGATGAGCATAATTAAATGTGATATTGATTCCTTCATGTCCCATACGCTCCGCAATCGCTACCGGAGAAAACCCAAGCTCAATGCAATGTGCTACATGCGAATGTCTTAGATCATGAATTCTAATTCTTTTCACCCCTGCCACCTTTGCTCCTCTGTCCATCTCGTGGTGCAGATAGCTTTTGGAAAATGTAAATAACCTTGTATGCTCATCACATTTATAGAGCATTCCGAAATAATCTTCCATCTCCCGGCAGAGAAACTCCGGCAACTCAATTACACGATTGCTCTTTTCCGTTTTGGGACTGGTAATATAATCCTCACCCTGCAAATGCTGGTAAGATTTATTAATGGTCAATTTCCTGTCCGGGATGTTGAAATCGCCTCTTTCCAAAGCAAGAAGTTCACCTTCACGAATTCCTGTCCAGTAAAGAACTTCAAACGCATAATAGGAAACTGGCTTATCTTTCATCACCTCTGAAAATTGCAAATATTCCTCTTTCGTCCAGAAAAGCATTTCCTTTCCTTTTGCCTTTCCCATCTTTCCCGCCTGCTTCGATGGATTAGCGGTCAATCCATAAAAACGGCAAGCGTGGTTGAAAATCGCACTAAGCTGGTTCTGAATGGTGCGAAGATAAGTCTGTGCATATGGCATTCCATTTTCATCTCTCATGCTAAGCAACTGATTCTGCCACTGAATAACATCCGTTGCCGTAATCTCCGCAAGACTTTTCTTCTCAAAATAGGGAATAATCTTCGTTTCCATAATGTGCTTCTTGGTTAAAAATGTGTTCAATTTCAGCCTCGGCTTCATATCCTCCATATAGACCTCCACAAACTGTGGAAATCCCATATTGACATCTTTTGATTTCTTTAGCAGGAATTCACGTTCATACTCAAGTGCCTCTCTCTTAGTGGCAAAGCCACGCTTCGTATGAACCTGACCAACTCCCTGCCAGTCTTTATATCTGATATAAACTTTCCAAGTACCTCTTTTCGTATCTTTACTTGCTGACATAAACAGCACCTCCTTCATGGTATATTCTGATATGGATTTCCACGCAGATATCGCAAATAATCATCATGCAAATCCGCCTGCTTCTTTAATGTGCCTGATAGACTTTCTGAATATAGCGTTGATATCAAGTAAGATTCCATATTTCTGATTTCCAAGCTGTTATCCACCAATCGTTCCAACAAATTTGCAATATGAACCGGTTTCAGTTTCAGGAACTGGCTCTTTACCACCTGCCAGGAATAACTTGTCCCCTTAATTGTTATCTGCTCTCTTGGAAAACACACCACATCGCAGATGGTTTCGTATATCTCCCGAATCATTTCCTGTTCACTGCTATTTCCTTCTGCCAACTCATAAAACTGCTCCAGCTTAATATTCTTTGCTATAAGCTTCTTAAGTTGTTCTGTGTCGTTCTCTTCTTCACTCTTATCTGAATGATTGATAGATGGATGATTATTCACTTGGTTATTATTTAATTGATTATTAATATATTGTGTGCGCTTTTCGGATAGCGGTTTTCCCGTTGACGGATTATCGGCTGTCGATTTCTCCTTTTTCCGGAAATCAGACAACGGCGCAATTGGCGTTTCGTGAATCTCTATCGCTATCTTTCCAAATTCGCCACTCTCGGCTCTCTTCTGCGTTCTTGAAATATATCCAAGCTCCTCTAAGTGTGTCAGACTGGCTCGTATTGAACTTTTTCCATCAGGAATAATCTTACTCAATCCCGATATGGTAAATTCCCAATTATCCGGCAGGGAAAGCAGTGTAACAACCATTCCCCTATCACGCAGGCTCAATGAATGATTTTTCAAGATATCCTTGTAAACATTCACATACTGTCCCTGCGTCTTGTTCTTAAATACTGGCATAATCAATCGCCTCCTCTCTTTTATTGTGTAAGTCAGGAAGCTGTGCTATAGTAAATGTGTAAGCAATACATCACAGCTTCTGATGTGTTATTGACCTTTCTCTTGCCGGAGAAAGGTCTTTTTTATGCTTCTTTTGCCATGCCATAACAGTTCTCCTCATAAAACTTTCGATTTGCCTTACCGGACAAAACAATAAGATTCGGATTAATGGCAAGCATGCGATCATTGAGCTGCTTAATAATCTTATAACCTTGTGCTCGGCTAACACCCCAATCCTCACAGACTTCTGTAACATCTACATACATCTTTTTATTCATAGGCTGATTCCTCCTTTCCGTCATTTCAATGTCTTTTGAAAACATTTGCGATTATTTAACGCGTACATTTTTGTACTTATGCAATTATAGTATAATATCTTTTTTGTTTCGTCAAGTACTTTTTTGTACTTTTATTCTATTTGATATTAACTTTTCTGTTCACTTTTTTGTTTGTTTGTGGTACAATAATGCTATTAAACAATAAATTACTTATCGTAAAGGAGATTTTTATATGACTCTTGGAGATAAAATAAGAAAATATCGAACACTAAAAGGTCTGACACAGGCACAACTTGGCTCCATGGTCAAACTGACCGGAGACCGTATACGTCAGTATGAAAATAATGTAAGAAAACCAAAGGACGGGAAATTGTTTGAAATCGCAGACGCTCTAGACATAAATCCTTCAACACTCGCTGAGCCGAATTTTGATGATCCTATAAGTGTAATGCATGTACTTTTTGAATTAGAGGATATCTATGGATTACATTTTGAAAAAGTCGGTGATAATTATCAATTAGCCTTTTCAAATGGAGAATATTCGAGTGCTAACTGGATTATTGAGGGACTAGCAGCATGGGTTAAAAAAAGAGACGAATTACAACCGGATATCAATGACTCAAATACTACCATTACAGATAAGAAAAACGATTATATCCGTTGGAAGGCAAGGTATCCATATAATTTTGCCGAAGAGATTACCAACAATTTTGCATTGGTTCAAAAATTTAATGAAGATGCATCTTCCCTGCTGCCTTCTGACAGACAACCAATTACTCGATTCTCAGAATTTTATCGTAGCTTGCTTGCATTGGAAGATGCCGGAGTCAGATTCACTATATCTGTTGATGAAATTATGGGCAAACGAAGTGCCACTTTTTATATTGAATTAGATTACATTATGAACAGTTCAGATGAAATCAAGAAACTATATATGGAATTTAGACAATGCTGGTATGACATGAAAGAGATAGGAATTGAAATACACGAATCGCCAATTCCTGTTAATGGCAATATGAATATACTACTATATTCTGATAACATTCAGCTTATAACACTGTTCCATGCACATATACGCCACTTAGAAGAAAAGAAATCACCTATGTATGACAAAGATATGTATGAGGCTGAAATTGAGGATACGCTGCGGATATTTAATGTTCCTATCTGTGACTATATTTAATTATAGTACTAATAAAAAATCAAAAAATGCTATGGAGGATTTTCAATGTTTGGAGAATTTAAAAATGTGTATGATGTTTTGAAAAAAGATGATAGATTAGTTGCATCTGATGGAACATTAATGAAAAATAGGATATACGAATTATCATCAAAATTAGATGAAACATTTTTACAGCTACTTTTAGATAATGAAGTTACTAAAAATATATTTTTTAAGAATATAAATGGTATCTTTGTTTTTAATTCACAAAAATTCAATTGGATAATTGATAGTAAAGAATTTTTACCAGATTCTTATTCTGAATACAAAAAAGATATTATGCTTGTGGATGATAATAATAACTCTATTTCCAAAAGGGATAACGTTGTTCTTTCCTTTCCTTACAAAGATTGTATATTGGAGATGGACTCAACAGAGGAAACCGAAAAACGCAAGGAAGTATTTTTCAATGAAACTTTAATGAAGAAAGAAATAGATACATTATTGTCTCCTAAAGTTTTTGCTAATGTCAAAAGAATAAGCAAGAATGGTGAAGAAACTGCCATTGATATTCATAGTGACAATTTAATTATCAAAGGTAATAATCTTCTATCAATGTATAGTTTAGTCCCAAGATACAAGGGAAAAATAAAATGTATGTATTGGGATGTACTTTACAACAAAGAAAAAGATTACGTTCCATACAATGATAGCTTTAAACATACTTCTTGGCTTACAATGATGAAAAATAGATTAGAAGTTGCTCATAAATTATTAAGCTCTGATGGTTCTATATGGATTCAATGCGATGATAATGAAATGCATTATCTAAAGGTTTTATTAGATGAGATTTTTGAAAGAGACAATTATGTAAATACAATATCAGTAACAATGAAAAATGTTGCTGGAGCTTCTGGTGGTGGGGAAGACAAAAGATTCAAAAAAAATATAGAATATATATTGGTTTATGCAAAAGACTATAATGGTTTAAAACAATTTTCAGAAGTTTGTGATTATATTGAAATGCCTGAAATTATTGAGATGTATAAACAAGAAAAGAAAAGTTGGAAATATACATCTGTTTTAATTAATCCGGGTGAAAAAGAATACATTGGTTCAACTGTTGATGGAAGTGGGGATGAAATAAAAGTATATAGAAGAAACAATCCAATTTATAAATCTATCAAACAAGTAATGACAGAAGAAAATATAGACGAAAGAACTTTTTATAGAAAATATGGAACAAAAGTATTTAGAACAACAAATGCACAAACTTCCATCAGAACAAGAATATTAGATTATAGGACTGAAAACAATATTAGTGATGAATTACTTTCTATTGAATATATTCCAAAAACAGGAAAAAATAAAGGTACTTTATATGAGCAATTTTATAAGGATGATGCTTGCAATCTTTTTGTATGGTTAAAAGATAGTAGCGATGAAGTAAATGGAATGGTCTTCAAAAAAGTTATTCAAGGTACTTTATGGGATTTTGTTGGTGAAACAAAAAATCTCACAAAAGAAGGCCAGGTACAACTTGCAAATGGAAAGAAACCAGAAAAATTGATTGGAAAAATTCTTGATTGTTGTATGAAACCCGGAGATATTGTTTTAGATGCTTATTTAGGTTCTGGAACAACTGCAGCCGTTGCTCATAAAAAAGGACTCACCTATATTGGATTGGAGCAATTAGACAAGCATATTGAATTAGCAAAAACAAGATTATCTAATGTTATCAGTGGTGATAAATCAGGAATTTCTTCTGATGAAAATTGGAATGGTGGTGGTTCATATATTTATTGTGAACTTGCAGAGAATAGTCAAACTTATATAGATAAAATTTATAAAACAAATACCATTGAGGAATTGGTTAATATATTCAATTTCTTGAAGAAATCAGAATTTATTTCTTATAGAGTAGATATTAACAAGATGAAAGATGATGACTTTATTCAATTATCAATTGATGATGCTAAAAAAGTGCTTATAAGTATTATTGATAAAAATACTTTATATATTAATTATTCGGATATAGACAATGAAGATTATGTTATCGATGATAATGATAAAGCATTTACAAAGGACTTTTATGAGGGGGTATAGTTATGCCTGATATTGATAAGAGTAAGTTCAAATATTATCAAATAGAAAAGCAATTTAAAGAAGGTTTTGTTGAAATACCGGAAATACCAAAATATATTGTTAATAATTTGAACCATAAATTTGAATTAAGAGAATATCAAAAAGAGGCTTTTCAAAATTTCATTACATATTTTGAAGATGATAGGTTTAACCATAATAAGCAAATTTGGACTTTGTTTCATAGTGCAACAGGTAGTGGAAAAACCTTAATTATGGCTGGTTTAATTTTGTATCTTTATAAAAAAGGGTATAGAAATTTTATCTTTTTTGTGAATCAAAGTAATATTGTCGCAAAGACAAAAGAAAATTTTAAAAATGAATATTCAAGTAAATTTTTGTTTGAAAGAAAAATTGTAATCGATAGAAGGACTGTTGAAATCAATGAAGTAAAATCATTCCAAAATATTGATGATACAAGTGAAGATATTAATATTCTTTTTACAACTATTCAAGATTTACATGGTAAGCTCAATAATATAACAGAGTATTCTGTTTCATATGAAGATTTTGATGATAAGAAAATAGTATTGATTGCAGATGAAGCTCATCATATTAATGCTGCGACCAAGAAAAAATTATCTGTTGCTGAAAAAGAAGAGAACAGAAATTGGGAAGATACGATCAATAATATTTTTAGAGCAAATCGAGATAATGTTTTATTAGAATTTACTGCTACTTGTGATTTGAAAAATCCCAACATTTTAGAGAAATACTGTGGAAATCCTGCAGAAATCATTTTTAATTATACATTGTTGGAATTTAGGGCTAGTGGATATACAAAAGATTTATTTAATTTGAGAACTACTTTAGACCCAATAACAAGAACTATTCAAGCAATGCTTCTTAGTCAATATAGATTGAAACTTTTTCAAGATAATCATATCCATGATATGAAGCCAGTTATTCTTCTTAAAACAGATGGAACAACAGATAACTGTGATGCTTTCTTTGAGAACTTCAAAGAATATATGAAAAATGAACTTGATGAGAATGTGATTGCTATTATTAGAAATCAAGCGAAAGACATTATTAAGGAAATGTTTGATTATTTTGATTCTCATGGTTTGACTAATAGATTATTAGTTGATGAATTAAAACAAGAATTTTCAGAAGATCATTTGATAAAAGTCCATAGTAAAGTTAAAAATATAAATGATTTACAAGTAGAATTAAATGATTTGGAAAATCCTAGAGTTCCATATAGAATGGTATTTACTGTTGATATGTTGCATGAAGGTTGGGATGTACTAAATTTATTTGATATTGTACGATTATATGATGAACGAAAGGATGGTACAAGTGTTTCTCCTGTTACAACCCAAGAAGCACAATTAATTGGTAGAGGAGCAAGATATTATCCTTTTAAATTAAATGATGACATTATAGGTGCTGAAAACGAGCTATATAAAAGAAAATTTGACGCAATACCAGATAACCCCTTAAAAGTGTGTGAAACATTATATTATCATTGTATAGATAATTCAAAATACATTTATGATTTACAAAGAGCTTTGGAAGAAACAGGATTTAAAGAAGTTTCAGAGGGTTTAAAGTTTGAATACAAATTGAAAAAAGATTTTGTTGAGAGCAATTTTTACAAGAATGGAAAACTATTTGTAAATTCTTATGAAGAGAAAGCTTTAGAAGAAATTTCAAAAATCCCTGATACATTTACAATTATGACAAGTACAAATCTTGTCAAAAAATCTTCCATTTCAAAATTATACGAAAAAATTGAAGAAGATAATTCCAGTGATGAAAACATTGTTGAAAAAACTCATAAGGTAATAGATGTCGATAAAAGAATACTTTTGAAAGCATTAAGACAATTTCCTGTTTATGATTTTGCTAGGTTGAAATCATATTTTCCTTTATTAAAGTCGCTGAGCGAATTTTTATTATCCAAAGATTACGCCGGTAGGTATGAGTTTGTAACAATCACTTCTGGTGAGCCGACAAACGAAGATATTTATCAAGGTGCTCTAAGGTTATTTGAAATATTATCAAATAAAATTCTTTCCATAAGAAAACCATTGCAAGGTACTCATGTGTTTAAAGAAGTGCAATTATCTGATTATATTATCGACTCTCCAAGAGAGAAAAAATATAATAAGGACGAAATTGAACAAAAAGAGGGAGAAGGAATTTCTCAAAATTCTCCTAATGTTAATGCAGCTTATCGTTATGATTTATCGGATAAAGATTGGTTTGTATATACCGATAATTATGGAACGACAGAAGAAAAACGTTTTGTAAGATATTTTGCAACACAAGTAGAAGAATTAAAGAAAGTATATGAGACTGTTTACTTGATAAGAAATGAAAGGAAATATCATTTACATTCTTTTGATGATGGAAAAAGATTTGAACCTGATTATATTTTAATACTCGGTAACAAATCAACCATAATTGAACAACAGCAAATTTTGATTGAACCAAAAGGTCAACACTTAGTAGACAACGATATCTGGAAAGAACATTTCCTTCTACAATTAGAAAAAGGCTCAAAATGTATAGCTTATCCAGATTATGATAATTATTCTGTAAAAGGATTGCCCTTCTACACTCACAATGTAAAAGAACAACGATTCAAACAATATTTCGAAAAGCTTTATAAAAAAATCTAATTTTCAAAAAACTGCAAGCATTTTGCAAGCACAGAAAACGGGAAGCCTCATAAATACTGGCTTCCCGCTGTTTTTACCTTACTCAAACTCTATTGTTCCTGGTGGTTTACTTGTAATATCATACAGTACTCGATTCACATGATCCACTTCATTCACAATTCGGTTCATAACTTTTCCAAGCACTTCCCAAGGAATCTCTGCGGATTCCGCTGTCATAAAGTCCACAGTTGTAACCGCTCTAAGCGCAACTGCGTAATCGTATGTTCTCTCATCACCCATGCAGCCTACAGAGCGCATGTTTGTCAACGCTGCAAAGTATTGTCCGATATCTTTTGCCACGCCTGCTTTTTCCAGCTCCTCACGGTAGATCGCATCTGCATCTTGTACGATCTTCACTTTCTCCGCATTGACTTCTCCAATGATACGAACACCGAGTCCCGGTCCTGGGAATGGTTGTCTGAATACAAGGTATTCCGGAATTCCAAGTTCCAATCCGGCTTTACGCACTTCGTCTTTGAAGAGATCGCGAAGTGGTTCGATGATCTCTTTGAAATCTACGTAGTCAGGAAGTCCACCTACGTTGTGGTGAGATTTGATGACTGCTGATTCACCGCCAAGTCCGCTCTCTACGATATCCGGATAAATCGTTCCCTGTACAAGGAAATCTACTGCTCCGATTTTTTTCGCCTCTTCTTCAAATACACGAATGAACTCTTCTCCGATGATTTTACGTTTTGCTTCCGGATCTTCCACGCCTTTTAATTTTGCATAAAAACGCTCCTGTGCATTGACGCGGATGAAGTTCAGCTCGTAATTTCCTTCCGGTCCGAAAATCGCCTCCACTTCATCTCCTTCATTTTTGCGGAGAAGTCCGTGATCTACGAACACACAGGTAAGCTGTGAGCCGACTGCCTTTGAAAGCATAACTGCTGCCACAGAGGAATCCACACCACCAGACAGTGCGCAGAGCACTTTTCCGTCTCCTACTTTCTCGCGAATTGCTTTGATTGAGTTTTCCACGAAAGAATCCATCTTCCAGTCACCTGAGCAGCCACATACATCATATACGAAGTTAGAAAGCATCTTCTTTCCTTCCTGTGTGTGAAGTACTTCCGGATGGAATTGTGTTGCATATAATTTTTTCTCTACGTTCTGTACTGCCGCCACCGGACAGTCTGCCGTGTGCGCAATGATATCAAATTCCGGTGCCGCTTTTGAAATATAGTCGTTATGACTCATCCAGCAGATTGTCTTCTCGGAAATATCTGTAAACAATTGGGATGTTGTATCCACTGTCACTTCAATCTTTCCATACTCGCGAACCGGAGCCTTCTCTACTGTTCCACCCAATAGGTGCATCATCAGCTGGGAACCGTAACAGATTCCAAGCACCGGTATTCCAAGCTCGAACAATTCTTTGTCGTATGTCGGTGAATCTGCCTCATACGCACTGTTAGGTCCGCCTGTCAAAATGATTCCTTTTGGATTCATCGCTTTAATTTCTTCCAGATTTTTCTTGTAAGAATATATTTCGCAATATACATTACATTCTCTGACACGTCTTGCAATTAATTGATTGTATTGTCCCCCAAAGTCAAGGACGATGACCGTTTCGTTCTTCACAAAAATATCCTCCTACTTTTTAATGAATAGATTTATTATATAAGAGCTTTGTTTGATTTACAAGTCCTTATCGGTTAATTCTTTCTATACTGCACTTCTTCCCTGTCGTTTACCACTAAAACAGCATTCCAATGTGATATACCACAAACGCCATGATCCATGCAATTACGCATTGTCCGATGACCATAGCCACCGCCCATTTCCCGCCAAGTTCGCGTTTTACAGATGCGATTGCGGCAACGCACGGTGTATAAAGCAGGCAGAATACTAAGAGTGCAGCTGCGCCGACTGTCGTCAGGCTTCCCTGCAAAGTCGCTGTGCTTCCAAACAACACCGTAAGCGATGAGACCACGCTTTCTTTAGCGAGAAATCCTGAGATCAACGCTGTCACGATTCTCCAGTCTCCAAATCCAACCGGAATAAAGATTGGAGCAAGTGCTCCTGCGACAAGAGCCAGAATACTATGTTGTGAATCGGATACCATGTTCAGCCCTGTATCAAAGTTCTGCAAAAACCAGATGACGATCGTCGCAATGAAGATAACCGTAAATGCTCTCTGCAAGAAGTCTTTTGCCTTATCCCATAACAAATGTCCCACATTCTTTGCTCCCGGCATACGATAGTTTGGAAGTTCCATGACGAACGGCACTGCCTCTCCTTTAAACGCTGTCTTTTTGAAAATCAGCGCCATAACGATTCCCATCACAATTCCAAACACGTACAGTGCAATCATCACCAAAGCTCCATGCTTTGGGAAAAATGCTGCAGTAAAAAATGCATAGATTGGAAGCTTTGCCGTACAGCTCATAAACGGCGTCAGCAGAATCGTCATTTTACGGTCTCGCTCTGATGGCAATGTACGGCTCGCCATAACACCCGGGACCGTACACCCGAATCCAATCAGCATCGGCACAATACTTCTTCCGGAAAGTCCAAGTTTTCGAAGTAATTTATCCATGATAAATGCTACACGTGCCATATAGCCACTATCCTCCAAAATTGATAAGAAGAAAAAGAGTGTCACAATGATCGGCAGGAAGCTTAAGACTCCGCCGACACCGCTAAAAATTCCGTCGATCACAAGAGAATGTACCACACTATTGACATTTGCCGCCTGCATTGCCTTGTCCGCAAGATCTGTCAAAGCTGTGATTCCAGATTCTAAAAGCCCCTGTAAAAACGCGCCGATCACATTGAACGTAAGCCAGAACACAACTCCCATGATTCCGATAAATGCCGGAATTCCTGTATATTTTCCGGTCAGGAACTCATCTGCTTTTCTGCTTCTTACCCTCTCCTTGCTTTCCTTGGGTTTGATGACAGTCTCGCTGCAGATATCCTCGATATAATCAAAACGCATCTGGGCAACCGCGGCCGCACGGTCCATGCCGGTCTCTTCCTCTGTCTGTTTTGCAATCTCTTCCAAAAGATGCTGCTCATTCACTGTCAGCTTCAGTTGTTCCAAAATTTTCGTGTCACCTTCCATCACCTTGCTCGCCGCAAAGCGCACCGGAATCCTCACTTTTTCCGCATGATCTTCAATCAGATGCATCACCGCATGGATTCCTCTGTGGATACCTTCCTCCCGCTTACAAAAGTCGGTCTCCAAAGGCTGTTCCTGATATTTCGCCACATGAATTGCGTGCCGAATCAGTTCTTCGATTCCTTCTCCTTTTGCCGCTGAAATCGGGATAACCGGAACTCCCAGCTCTTCCTCCATCTCATTGACAAGTACAGATCCATCATTTTCCCGCAGCTCATCCATCATGTTCAAGGCGACAACCATTGGGATCCCCAGTTCTAAAAGCTGCATGGTCAGATAAAGATTTCGCTCGATATTCGTCGCATCTACAATATTGATGATTCCCTTTGGCTTCTCATGGATAACAAACTCTCTTGTCACAATCTCCTCGCTGCTATATGGAGACATAGAGTAAATTCCCGGCAAGTCTGTGATCAGTGTATTGTCATGTCCTTTGATCACGCCATCTTTTCGATCCACCGTCACACCCGGAAAATTTCCAACATGTTGTTTTGCGCCGGTCAACTGATTGAACAATGTGGTCTTTCCACAGTTTTGATTTCCTACAAGGGCAAATGTGAGCGTCTCACTGTCCGGAAGAGGATTTTCGTGATTTCGATCATGGAATTTTCCTCCCTCACCGTATCCCGGATGGTGTTTCTCCGGCTTTGCCACTTTCTTTTTCAATGTTTTTGGCTTATGCGGCTCACTGGTCTCGATATTTTCTGCATCTGCTAATCGAATCGTCAGTTCATAACCGTGGATACGCAATTCCACCGGATCTCCCATCGGTGCGTATTTTACGACAGTGACCTCCGTTCCCTGTATCAGCCCCATGTCCAAAAAATGCTGGCGCAGTGCGCCTGCCCCTCCCACACGAAGTATGGTTGCAGTGCTTCCTATTGATAATTCACTTAACTTCATTTGTTACTCCCTCCTTATATTCCTTAGTCTTCTCTAACCTTCAATTGAAAACGGAAACAATGACTTGTCTAGTCATTGCTTCACAGCTAATATTTTTAAGAACGCGAATTGCCTTTAAAATAGCAATAATCATTACTTCCGCGTCCGCAAAAATCACCTAAAATAAAGTCTTTATGTAATTAGCTCACTTGATCAACACTCCCTAGTTTACCATTTCTTTCAACATTTGCATAGTCCAGAGGTATATCCATTTATAGCAACTGCATAAAAAATAATTAGTGCAAAAAATTATTTATGACTTTCCCACTCCCGTAAAAGCTCCCGAATGGTCTGCATGGACACGTCAAGTGATGCGATTTCATCTGCGCATCGTTTCAACTCACTTTTGATTACAGTCTCATGCTCTACACTTTTTTTATACTTCATCTGGTGCTCCAGCACAGCCCAAAAATCATGGGCAATTGTCCGAATCTGTATCTCGGCGGTAATCTGTTCCATTCCTTTTTCTGTAAACTTTACAATCAGATGAAGACTTCGGTAACCATTCGGTTTCGGATAGGCAATATAATCTTTACGTTCTATCACTTCCACATGATCTCTGTTGGAAATCCATTCTGCAACCCGATATACCTCTTCCCCGAAAGAACAGATCACCCGGACTCCGATGATGTCGTGTATCTTTCTCAGCGCCGTATCACAATCCGCCTGCAGTCCTTTTTTCTGCAATTTCGGTATCAGGCTTTCCGGCGCTTTGATTCGAGAATTTATATAAAGAATCGGCTGAATCCCGTCCGCCGTCTTTTTCACCGGATATTCCGCGATCATATCTGATAGATATTGCTGCCCGTTTCGCAGCATCTGCAGTTTTTCACCATAATATTGTTCTAAGGTCAAAATACCACTCCTTTTTATCCGTTACTCTATACGTCGTCTGCTGCCTGTAAAATATGCAGCTGCTCCTCCGATAAGAAATGCTCCTCCTGTCACCCAATAAACAATCATAAGCCGGTTGGTCGTGCCGTAGATTTCCAAAACACCCTGCAGCAGACAGCCAACAGTCAATGCTGCAATTCCAAACTGCCATAGGCTTCGAGAAACTTTCCCGGGAATCTTCCACTGAAAATACCCCATCAGGAAAAATAACAATGCTCCGCCCACCAGAGGAATCATGAATGCGTATAACATATAATAGGAAAATACACTGTGACTGAACAATTCATAGACTGCTCCGAACAGAGCGCACAACAGAGCTGCCGTAAAATATTGTAATCCTGTTTTAATAGCCGATGTAGACAATGTCACTCACGCTCCTCTCCTGAATACTTTTCCCATTTGTGGTCGGTTGATTGATTACCTCCCCGTTAAAGTACATTGTGGAAGATCCGCCGCCATCCAGATTATAAGCTGTTTTTACCCCGAGGGAATCCATAAATTCCGCCAGTTCTAAAAGTGACAATCCCTCACTTTCTTCTGTTCGCCCATCTGAAACTACAAACACATAATGTAAATCATCAATCATTCCAATCGCAGTCCTCGGATTGCTCGCCATCGCTTTTCCGACTTCATCGGACTCCGTCACCGCAATCTCGCCATCTGTGATCAGCGCCGGACCAAAAGAAAGTACTTCCTTCGCCCCTTCTTCCAGCAATTCTTCTGCCGTTACCTCATCTTCCGAGATAATTTTCATTGTCCCATCTTCATAGATTACCAGATCTTGCTGGTCTGTTTTTGCAGTATCCCGATACAATACGCCATTACGGATCACATATCCCTTCTCCTGTGCTCCATAATAGTCTCCGTTGATTGCCAAAATCGCGCCCGCATCTTGTGCCATCTCAGATGTTTTCTCTGTCACATTTCGCCCATAACTGCTCTGCGCGAATGCTGTCTGCAAATATTCCGGTGAGGAGAGCACAACATCTGCCACATAAACGGTGGTGTCATTTTCCGTATCATTATCACTTTTGTTTTCCTTTTTATCATTGACAACGACATAGACTTTTGTAAGCAGAAATGTATCCATGAGCATATATCCGGTAAATGCAATCAAAATGACACTGCTAATCATTCCCCACCAATGTTTTTTGAATCGATGCATACTATTCCTCCTTCTTTTGAAAAATAAAATGACTTTGTATAAACCAACTGCAAGTGTAAAATACTTCAGCGCCGATTTTACCGGATTTTCTTTGCTTTGAAACACCATATTGCGATTGACCATATAATTAAATACTGCGCTTACTATTCTTACCCCTATGTTTGAAAAAGCTACCGCACCACCATTTTCAAATCCGGTCGCTGTTATCGCAGTCAACAGGCTGTACATTCCGTAATCAATCAAAAAGCTTCCAAACGACGCCGCTGAGAATTTCAGAATTTCCTTATAGATGCGATAAGAATCTTTTAGTGTATCAAAATGGGAAGACGAATTATTATCTAAATACACCGTCTCAATCGAGACCTCTTTGATTGGAATATGGCATCTTGAGCATTCTAACAGCACATTCATTTCATATTCATAGCGTTCTCCCACGATTCCCAAAAACTTTGGAATCAGTGCTCCTTCAAAAGCTCGAAGTCCTGTCTGTGTGTCATATACCCGAATTTTTGTAAAAAGCTGATAGACCAGACGAGTCACTGTGTTGCCGAATCTGCTCCGCAGTGGAATATCGCCCTTCATTTTCTGCTTCTTTGCAGACTCTTTCCAAATCATTTGGCTTGTGTTGACCATCTGCATCTACTGTAACTACAACACAGTCTGCCGAAAACTTCGAATAAATATAATCCAGTCCAGTCTTCAATGCCCGTCCTCTTCCTTCTCGGGTGAACTTCCATCGTCTACCACAACAATTTGAAATCCCGTATCTTTGATCTCCTGCACCAGCTGTGCCATATCCGAATTTGGCTGATAAGCCGGTATCAAAGCAACTCGTCTGTTTTGCATTTCTATCACCTTCCTTCTTTATTATAATTATTAACTTTTTTCCGGAGGCGTTCCCATGTTTCCGCCGTCTCCCGGACCTCCGCCATTTCCTGGGTTGCCTCCCATTCCACTTCCTGAGCCATAGACAATACTGTCCATCGTAATCTGTGTCGTATCGCTTCCTGTTGTTAACGTATACTCCTGTCCTGTTGTAATTTCCGGACAGCTGATGATAACAGAAGTGTATTCTTTCTCCGGAGTCCATGACACAAGTTCATTTCCGCTGCTGTCAGAAAGAGAAACCGCACTTCCTGCTGCCTGAGAATCCACTGCTGTCATTGCCGCCTGTCGCATTCAATCCATCATCACTTGCCGTCACAGTAGTATCACCGCCTGTAATATCAATGCTGAGTCCTTCAATTCCCTCATAACTTTCTGTAATATCAATAGTTCCTCCGGAAATGGTTGTCGCTGAATCTGCATGAATTCCGTCATCACCGGAAGCAAGTGTAAATTCCCCATCACTGATTGTGATATTTGCATTGGAATGAATCGTGTCATCCGCGCTGTCCAAAGAATACTTTCCCCTTTCAGAATCAATTCTCCTGCCGCCTCCTGCTTTGACCGTGTAGACACCACCATCTGCCTGAAGCCAGTTTCCTGCGCTGATTCCATCCCCGTCAGATGTGATATCAAACGTTCCGTCTCATTTCGTTAAACATACTATACGCAACGAACCTTAAACAAACTTAAAAATATTTAACTTCTTTTTTAAAATACTTTTACAGACAAAAAAAGAGCCTGTCTGCATTTTTGCAAACAAACTCTCGTTTTATGAAATCGGAAATATAACTGTGATCAACAAGGATTTTTCATCTTCCGTTGTCGCTGTAATCTTCCCTCTATGTGCTTCCACTGTAGCGGCTGCAATGGAAAGTCCCAGTCCATATCCTCCTGTCTCAGAATTTCTTGACCTGTCTGTTCGATAGAATCGATCAAACAAATGCTCCATATGCTCTTTGGAAATCTGTTCTGTCGTATTAAATACAGACAAACGAATCCGTTTTTTCTGCTTTTCCAATGTCACCGATATACGTCCATTCTCCTTTGCGTATTTCACCGCGTTGTCCAAAAGAATGGTGATCAGGCGTCGGATAGCCTTCTCATCTCCTTTCATTGCAATCATTGGTGTGATATTACTCTCCAATACCTTATTTTGTGTCTTTGCCAGCGCCTGAAATGTCCCGACAGTCTCTTCCGCTACATCCGACAACGGAAACTCCACCATCAATTCTTTCGTCCGCTCCTCTTCCATTCTAGATAACAAAATCAGGTTATTTGTAAGGTCTGCAAGGCGCCTTGTCTAGCTTTGGATATCACTCAACCACTCATTTTCTCCGAAATCCATCTCCAATACTTCCGCATCCGCATCTATGATCGTGAGCGGTGTCTTCAACTCGTGTCCGGCATCTGTGATAAAACGTTTCTGCTTTTCATAGTTTTCCGAGAACGGCTTTACAATCCGTGCCGACAGAAATATCATCAAGATAAGTACTGCCAAAAGACCGGCGGTGGAGACCACGACTGCTGTGACAATAAAATTCTGAAACGTAGAAAGATTTCTGCTGCAATCCAGAAAAATCACTCTCACTTCGGAATCAGAATTCACTACAACATATCGATACCCCTCCAAAAATCCTCGTTCTTTTCCACTCTTTAAGACTTTTTTCGCATACTCTATCGCATCAGAAGTATCAATTCTGGCAATCTTTCCTGTATCTGTTGTGAGCACTTCCCATTCACTGTCAAGCAGTACTGAAAAATATCTGGATTCATATGGAAGCTCAGATGACATTCTGCCCTCTTTCTTTTTTCACTCGGCTTCTCAGGCGGTGGAACATCCGGAAATTTTCCGTTATTTTCTTCTAAAATCTCCAACGTCTGATCTGCCTCCGCAACAATTCTATTGTAGTTCAATGCTCCCGCAATTCCTTCTATAATCAGCAATACTGCCAACAATGAGATCATAGATGCAATGATCAATTTCATACGCAGTTTCTTTCTTAGATAAGAAATATAGACCCATACTACATTCACCTCCGCTTCACTGTCATATCCCCAGATTTTCTCCATAAACCGTTCTGCGGAAATCAAGTGACTCGGATTGCTCATCATCAATTCCAGCATTTGAAACTCTTTATTTGCCAGCCGAAAGCTTCCCGCCGGTGTGGAAAGCTCAAAAGTCGCTCGGTCTAACGTGACATTTCCAATCTGAAGCTTGGAATCTGCCTGTGCTGTCTGGGTTCTTGTCATCGCCCGTATCCGCGCAAGCAATTCTTTCGAATGAAAAGGTTTCCCCAGGTAATCATTTGCTCCGGCATCCAGCCCCGCCACCTTATCATCAACCTCTGACTTTGCCGTCAACAGTAAGACCGGAATCAGATTTCCACGATTTCGAATCGTCTTTAATACCGTAATGCCATCTACTTTCGGCATCATAATATCCAAAATCACACCATCGTAATTGTCTGCATCCAAATATTCCAAAGCCTCCTCACCGTCATAGACCGCATCTACGGAATAATTATTTCTTTCTAAAATTGCTGTAAGTGCCTTTGATAATGGTTTTTCATCCTCTGCAAGCAATAAACGCATCACTCATTCCTCCTCTTTTGTTTCATGATAGCAAAAATATAATATGTCAACCTTAAATGAAGTTTAAAGATGTTCATTTTCCAAATCAATACCGAACTACAAAATGTCAATATGCTCTCCATTCAGCGCTTTATTCATACTTCTGACCGCGCAGAATTTCCCACACATCGAGCAGCTCTCCTCGATTTCCGGCTTTCTCTCATCGCGAATGCGCTTTGCCGTCTCGGGATCAATGGCACACTCCCACTGTTTCTCCCAATCGAATGTTCTTCTTGCATCTGCCATCTGATCGTCCAGATCTCTTGCATGCGGAATATGCTTTGCGATGTCCGCCGCATGAGCTGCGATCTTGGAGGCTATGATCCCCTGTTTGACATCTTCCACATTAGGAAGAGCCAAATGTTCAGCCGGCGTGACATAACAAAGGAACGCCGCCCCCGCTGATGCAGCAATCGCGCCACCGATTGCTGAAGTGATATGATCATATCCAGGCGCGATATCCGTCACAAGCGGTCCCAGTACATAAAACGGCGCCCCCATACAGATTGTCTGCTGCAGCTTCATGTTCGCCTCAATCTGATCAAGCGGCATATGTCCCGGTCCTTCCACCATCACCTGAACGTCTTTTTCCCACGCACGTTTCGTCAACTCTCCCAGACGAACCAGCTCCTCGATCTGGCAAACATCACTCGCATCTGCAAGGCATCCCGGACGACAAGCATCTCCAAGCGAGATTGTCACATCATACTCCCTGCAGATCTCCAGAATTTCATCATAATATTCGTAAAATGGATTTTCTTCTCCGGTCATACTCATCCATGCAAACACAAGAGAACCTCCACGCGAAACAATATTCATTTTCCTTTTATGCTTTTTGATCTGCTCAATCGTCTTTCTTGTAATTCCGCAATGAAGTGTCACAAAATCCACACCGTCCTGCGCATGAAGCCGGATGACATCAATAAAATCTTTTGCGCTCAATGTTGAAAGATCTCTCTGGTAGTGAATGACACTGTCATAAACCGGAACCGTTCCAATCATCGCCGGACATTCACTTGTAAGTTTTCTTCGAAATGGCTGTGTGTCTCCATGAGAAGACAGATCCATGATCGCCTCAGCTCCCATATTAACCGCCGCCATCACTTTTTCCATCTCTACGTCATAATCCTTGCAGTCTTTTGACACGCCAAGATTGACATTGATCTTTGTGCGAAGCGCAGAACCTACTCCGTTTGGGTCAAGACAAGTATGTCGTTTATTGGCACAGATTGCCACCTGTCCTTTTGCAACGAGATCACGTATTTCCTCCTCTGTCCGAAACTCCTTTTCCGCAACAATTTCCATCTCTTTTGTGATAATTCCTTTTCTTGCTGCTTCCATCTGTGTATGGTACATCTTAATTTTCCTCCTTCACAAATTTTCCTTGTAAATCAAATCCATGGTTCATCGGACCACTTCCTTTTCCCAGATCAAGCATCGCCTCCAATGCGCCGGAAATATATTCCTTTGCCCTCTGTATCGCTGTCTCCAGCGAAAATCCTTTCGCAAGATTGGATGCAATCGCACTGGATAGCGTACAGCCCGTTCCGTGTGTATTCGGATTCTCAATCCGCTTTCCCTCAAACCACCGAACAGCTCCTTCCCTATAGAAAAGATCGCTTGCATCATTTAAATTATGTCCGCCCTTCAGCAATACCGAGCAGAGATATCTGTCACCGATTTTTTTAGCTGCCACAATCATATCTTCCCGAGTTGTAATCTTCATATCCGCTAAAATCTCTGCCTCCGGAATATTGGGTGTAACAAGTGTCGCTAACGGCAGCAATTCACACTCCAACGTATGAACCGCATCATTTTTTAACAACTTAGAACCGCTCGTCGCAACCATAACCGGATCCACAACGATATTGTCTGCCCCATATTTTTTCAGGCAGCCTGCAATCGTACTGATTAGTTCACTGCTTGCAACCATGCCGATCTTCACCGCATCCGGTCGAATATCTTCAAATACCGCCTGAATCTGCTTTTCCAAAAACTCTGGCGGCACTTCCATGATTCCTGTCACTTTGGTTGTATTCTGAGCAGTCAATGCAGTTACCGCACTCATCCCAAATACACCGTTCATGATCATCGTCTTCAAATCCGCCTGAATACCGGCTCCTCCACTGGAATCACTTCCTGCAATTGTCAATGCTGTTTTCATTCTCTCTTCACCTCACACGATTCTTTCTATTTGTTTTAATAGTCCCCGACACTCCTGCTCAATATCTTCCGCTGCAAAAACTGCCGACACGAGCGCCACTCCTGCGATGCCGCTGCCTGCAAGCGCTTCTATATTCTGTTTTCCGATGCCGCCGATTGCGACAACCGGAATGTTCACACTCTCACAGATCTCCTTCAATATCGCATGGGAAATTTCTTTTGCATCGGTCTTGGTACTCGTTTGAAATACGGCTCCCACGCCGAGATAATCTGCTCCGGCGCGCTCTGCCTGCACCGCCTGTTCCACCGTTCTTGCTGACACTCCAAGAATCATTTTGGGTCCAAGTATCTCCCGTGCTCTCCCCGCTTCCATATCTTTTTGTCCCAAATGCACTCCTGCTGCTTTGCATTGTTTCGCAATCTCTACATGGTCATTGATAATCAGCGGAACCTGATAGGTCTCACACAGCTTTTGCATCTCCATCGCCTCCCGCAAAAATGCTTCCTCATCAAGGTTTTTCTCCCGCAGCTGTATGCAGGTTGCACCTCCGCAAATTGCCGCCTCCACCTGCTCGATCAAGGACTTTTTCTTTGTCCACGCACGGTCTGTTACCGCATATAATCGCATCATCTCCGGTCTACATCTCATTACTTTTCTCTCCATCTTCATTTACTTTTTCTACTCGAGCCAAGCGCTCAAGCTTCTTTCCATCCAACCGATAAACTGCATCAATCAGGTAATTACGATAAGATGCATTTCCATCCAGATCACTCATACGTTCATACGCCAGCTCTCCACAAACTCCAATCGCACTGACCGCCGCTGTCACCGCCTCCAGTGTATGCTTCGGATTCGCAGCCACATACGCCACAGCCAGCGCTGAGAGCTGGCATCCTACTCCGGTGACTGTTTGCATCATTGAATGTCCGTTTTGAATCCAATATGCTTTTCTTCCATCCGATACAATGTCGTTCTTTCCCGTTGCCGCCACAACCGCACCACTTTTTTCTGCAAATGCAGTTACCATTTTTACGTTCTGATACAGATTCTTCTCCACCATCAGATCTGCAGGCTCTGCGTCTACCCCTCTTGTGCCACACACTCCACACATCAACGTCCGAATCTCTGAGAAATTTCCACGAATGACAGTAAATCTGACTTCTTTTAACAGCTCGGATACTGCTTCTCTTCGAAATGCCGATGCGCCGACTCCAACCGGATCTAAGACAACCGGAATATGAAGTGCATTTGCCCGCTTTCCGGCTTTTTTCATTGCCTCTATCTTCTGTCTGTTCGGCATCCCCATATTCAAGACAAGCCCATCACACATTGCCGTGATCTCTTCCACTTCCTCGATTGCTTCTGCCATAATCGGAGATGCTCCGCAGGCTAGCAGAATATTGGCACAGTCATTGATCGACACCCGGTTTGTCATATTATGTATCAAAGGTGCATGTTTTCTCACCTGATCTGACATTAATTCTAACATGTTTCCATTCTCCCTATTTTTTAGCTGCCATACGGAGTACTCCGGCTTTTTTCAGCATCTCGATCAGAATGCCCGCCAATATTGCTCCCCCTGCTGTAGATACAAAAAACGGAAGTACATATGCATAAAATGCAACTTCGCCTGCTGACACACCCATGACAAGAACTGCCAACGGATATGCACAGAGTCCTCCAAGGATCGCTGTTCCAAGTACCTCTCCAAGCAGCGTCAATAATAAATTCTTGCTCTTCCAGTACACAACTCCACAGAGCAGCGCCCCGAACATGCTTCCCGGAAATGCCAAAATACTTCCAAGCGCTAATAAGTTACGAATCAAACTTGCGCAAAATGCAACTCCAACTCCGTATCCAGGTCCTAACAATACCGCACAGAGCACATTTACCATATGCTGTACCGGGGCACATTTGCTCCCAAATACCGGCACGGACAATGTGCTTCCGACCACTGCCACGGCACATAAAATTCCTGCCATACATAATTTTTTCGTCTGTTCTCTTTTCATCTTCTCTACTTCCTTTCTGCCACAAAAAACGGAGATACCTAATACGATATCTCCGAAAAAATCAGCAATTATGATTTCCTACGGCGGCATTATCCGCATCAGGTTAAAGGGTCGAAGTTGATTACTTCCTCTCAGCCTGCCAATACAAGCTCCCCTATGTTTTTGTTTTTCTTAGTTTAACACTCTCGATTTCGATTGTCAATGACTCTTGACAGGTACGCCCGAAGGTGTATAATATGATTATAGAAGAACAACCGTTCAAAGTGGTTGGCCTCTAAATGAGAATTAAAATTCCACCCTAGTCCGCCAAGACTTTTTATAGGGTGGTTTTTTATGCACTAATTACTTATCAAGTAAATAAAAGTCAATAGTGATAGTATGAACATACCAAATTGCATCAAATCTTTGAAATCAAAATGTTTGTTGTCCATTAGCATCACCTCCCGTATGTAAATGAGAGGTCAGCCCACCCTGTTCACGATTGTTCTGTAAATTATCTTATCATATTTTTATCCGCGTATCAATTAAAATTCCACCCTATTTCCCTCTCACCAGCTCCTGCTCTATCGTCTTTCCTGTCTCTAAAATCACCTGTTTCAACTCTTCCAACAGACCCGCATCTTTCGCTTCCAGTTTCTTCCTTGTCTCATGTTCCAGCACAATGCCTGCACCGTCTTTCAAAGCTCCCTCAAAAGCGGTTCGATCCATTTTATAAGGCTTCAACTCTGGGAATACATTCTTTTTGATGAACTGAAAAATACTGATTCCGCCGTAATCCATATCTCCCCAGTGTAAAAACTCGCAGTCTGCGTCAGCAAGCTCCGGGATTTTCTTTAAAAATCTCACTTCTTTTGGCGTGAAATACCCATGACAATAAATGTACAACGTTTCTTCTGAGAAAATCATACTCTCGTAATTTGCCTTATTTTCAATTGTCATAATCCGTTTGCATCCGGAAAGGTCTGTCACGCTGGCGTGTTCCATCGTCTGAGAATTAATCACTGTTCCATAAGTGTTTTCGTCTGTATCCACAACATTACCATTATCCAACCTATATTCAAGACAGCCTTTCCACTCCAGTGTCTGCGCATAGGAGTGGATATTATGTGCTGCCAGAAGCGTCTCTGCGTCTATTTCCTCCTCGTAGTACGGAGAACAATTTTTCAAAATCGTAACAATGCTGTTCTTATATTCATTCTGAAATGTCTTCGAATTGTGGAACACTCTGGCGCTGAACACACGCTCCCAAATAAATTCCTGTTGTGCTGCCACTGCGTTCAGACACAAAAACAATTTCTCATCTTCTGCTTCTGAGACTTTTTTGCCAAGTGTAAGCCTGCTCAAAAGTGTATCATAATAGTTTTCCACCCACTCACACTCGCTGACCTTATTTTTCCACATTTGTACCCGTGTTATCAACTCCGCTTGGTGTTCCCGAACATCTTTCACACCAAGCTTTCTGCAAAGCAATGGAATTGCGGCAACCTCATAATCAATCTGTGAGATGTCACTTCCTAAATTACACCACCGAAATTGAATCATCCCGCTTTTGCCAAGTGCCTCATCCTGTTCAAGCACTCTTGCCTGACGGATAAGGTTTTGCATCCCACCGACCGCATCAATCAGTTTTTGGTCTACTTTCGGATGTTTCTTCCCTGCAAGTTTTCCTGCACGATATGCTTCGGTATCATTCTGTTCGATGAGCCACTGTGACAGCGTCACTGTTTTCTTCTTCATCTGCTTCTCCCTCTATCATCCGCAAATATGCCCCTTTGTCAATATGAATCATCGAAATCCGATTGTTGGCTCTTCGGAATGCGTACACGCAGTCCACGTTCTGTACAAGTGACTGCAGTCTCTCATCCGGCACACACACGACAAGTTGGAGTCCCAGTTTGCGCGCATATGCAAGGCATACTTCGCTTCGCTCCTTATCCATCTTGGAAAATGCTTCATCCAAAAGTACAAGACGTATTTTGGTGTCACGGTTTGTCTGTTGATGATAGAGCATAGCAAATCCCGCCAGCAGCGCCACATATTTCGGATTCTGTCCTTCTCCCCCGGAATCACGCCCCGCCATATCATCCACATAATTCTTTTTTATATTTCCGTCCTGATCCTCGGTCTGCTCGTACATGCTGAATTTCAAATACGTGCGGTAATCCGCATATTTTTCCATATCTCGTTTATGTCTTTCTCTCGCAGAAGGCTCGTCCTCCTTCGGCGGCATGAATTTGTCAGTCAGGCGCTTAATCTGCGCCTCGTATTTTTGATAAAAGGCATCCTCACCAAAACTTAACTGTCCTTCCATGTCTCGGTCGATCACTTTCATGTTCAGTTCCTCCGCCGTCAGCATCTCATAAAACTGTCGGTTTTCATCGTCAGTCGGCAAAATGTCAATCTGATAAATACTGTCGGAAAAACGGATTTCAGAAAGCATCGCATTGATCTCTCGGCGGTGTCGTTTCGCTTCTTTAATCTCACTGTTGATTGTCGCAATCACATTTTCCCGCAGCATCTGATAGATAAGCTGATACTGTTTGTCAAACTCCGCCTTATACTTCGGCTCAAAATTCTGCTTACAGTTTTCCAACAACTCATCATAGGCGGTATTATCTTTCTCGAACGGACTGAAATCATACGATGGAAATGCTTTATTGAATTGCTCTCTCGCATCTCCTCTTTGCTTGAATTCCTCTTCTTCCTGTGAGCGCAGCTGTTCGAATGTCTTTTTCTGCTCTCTCTCAAAACGGTATTCATTTCCTTTGTCAATGACCGCAAGAACGGTCTCTTTCAGTTCTGCATTCGGGACAAATCCTTCCTCAAGCTTCTCCAGGTATTCTGTGCGTTCCTTTATATCCTGTTCCTGCTTTCCTTTTGTCGCCGAATAATTTGTCACCTCTTTCTGTGCCCCATTTTTCTCTTGTTCCAGCTTTCGAATGGACTCATTCAGACTCTGTTCCTGTTTCTGAAGCTCTGCAACTCTTGTACCTGCCTGAAGTTCTCGGATTTCTTCCGACAGACGCGCCTCTTCTTCGTAGTACTCTTTCAGCCGGCTTGCCGCATTAGATTTCTGCAGCATGGTCTCGTAATCATATGTCTGCAGACGCTCAAAATCCTCCGCTTGCTCAAGCTCTGAGATTTCCCCGCCAAGACGAATCAGTTCCACATTCAGCCTGTATACGCCTTCCTCCAGTTCCTGCATCTGCTTTTTGGAAACCTTTCTGCCGATTGTCTGATATCTGTAATCTTTCTCCCGCAAATGTCGGAACATGTAATTGCTGTATGAATAGCAGTCCTGAGTAACACCGTCTTTGACCTCATGCAGTTCTTCCACGGTCTCACATTTTTTGATATGTCCAAGATAACGTTTCAGGCAAAAATCTACATATGGAATGTCCGTCTTTACCGCATCATACAGCGTCTCATCCATCGCCTGCGGCTCATCCCGCTGTATTGCTGCCGTGTTGATCAAATCCACCGTCTCGTATTCTCGCTTCTTCATTCCCCGGAAAATATTCGCTGCATCTAAAGCATATCTTGGCTCCACAATAAGACCGTATTTGATTCTTCCAAGTCTTCCCTCGATTGCATTTCGCCATGCCTCGTCTGTAATGTCGAACAAATCTGCGAATACTTCAACCGATATGGTTCTGCCGTATCTTGCTGACAATTCTTCCTGCAGTTTTCTCCTGACCACTTTCACTTCTTTGGAATAATGCTTTTTGTCATTTTGCAAATCCTCAAGCATCTCTTTCTGTTCCTGATAGTCCGCTTCCACACGTCGTCGCTCTGCCTTCAGCTCTTCCACCTCAGATTTGATACTCTCATACGTTTCCTTCAGTCGCTTTTTCAGTCCGTTCACATTCTCTTCTGTGATATTTCTCTCTTCGATTTCTTCCAGAAGATTGCAAAGTGGGTTACTGACATACTCGCAGACTCCGTCTGTCTCATTCCAACGATTCAGTCGCTTGAGCAATTCTCCCCACTCTCTTGCCTCATTTCCGCACAGACGGATTGTCTCCTGCAATTTTGTAAGGTCTTCTTTCTTTTTCTCAAAATCACTGGCACGAAGTTCCGTGCGCACCCCAATCAGTTCTTCTCGTTTTCCATTCAATGTCATCTCGAGATCTTTTATCTGTTCTTCGAATTGCATGATTTTCTCACATGTATTTGAGAACTCCTCCGTCTTTGACACAAGTTGTACCCGCCTGTTTTCAATCTCCAAAATCCGTAAAAGCGTTTCTGTCTTTACCTGCTCTGCCTTTGCAAGCGTAAGCTTTCTGTCATGTGCCTGCACCTCCTCTAAAAGGGTAATCTGTTTTTCCAAATCTTCGACCCGCTCTTTTATCTCCCGGTAAGCCGCAAGCTGTTCACTGATCGCAGTGATCGTATCTTCCTTGCTCTTCGGAAACATATAGTCTTTGATAAACTGACTCGTTCCCTTTGTCATGCGAAGCGCGATCGCACTTTTTTGCATTGTTTTAAACCGACCTGCATCTACGTACCCGAAAATAATATCATTTACGATGTTCATATACGCTTCTCTGGACGGATAGATCCGGTTGATATTTCCTCTGCTTTTTGCATCTTCTGACTGTTCTCTTTCATGGACCAGTTTCTGAATCTGTGCAATTGAATATGGAATTCCAGACACAGTGACATACTCATCTTCCGGAAATTTTCCGGCATGGCTGAAAAAACGGAACCGTTTCAGGTCCATATCATTTTTTCCGACTTCGAAAACTGCTCCGATACATGTGTAACTTTTCCGCCCTGTATCCTGTATCTCCAAGACAATATGGGCATAAAAATCCTGATTCTCACGGTTCGCCGTACCATCTTTTTGCTCTCCGCGCAAATAGCTTAACACACTTCTTTTATTGGCGCTGTCATCTGCCGCTCTGTTGAGGAAATCATTTCCGACACTTCCATATAGCACGACCTGCATGGCATCCATCACAGATGATTTTCCGGAACCGCTTTTTCCGCTGAACAGATTCACATATTCATTCAGACAAAGTACCTGATGGTCAATTCCGCCCCAGTTATTCATCAAAATTCGTGTAAATATCTTCTTTGCCTGCTTCATCCTCTGCATTCTCCTCTCTGTACGCCTCAATCAGCTCGTTAATCAACGCCGAACTGCAATATAAATTAATCGTGCTGTAAATATAAATCGGTGTATCGTCCTCAAGATCACGAAGCGCCCCCGGATACTCCACAATCTGATGTTTTTTCATAATCGCCAAAGCGCTCTTCCATTCACCGTCCGGAAGTTTCTGATTCAAAAGATTCGTATTCTTCCCGTACTCTCTGATTTCTTCTAAATTTGTCACCGTCGCAGCAAGTCCCTTTCCCATGATCTTATCCCGATAGATCATCTTTATGAGCAGAACAATAATCGTTGTCTCCTTCGACAGGACCTCCGCCTCCACGCCTTCTCCGACAAGCCTGAAAATGCGCTCCTGTGAATCATACAGCAATTCACATCCGAGAACCGAAAGATAGTTTTCAATAAAGTTGCGATGTGTTCTGCATATTGCAAACTGCTCGTTGTCACTTGGGACCAGTGTAACCGGGTCATATTTTTCCTGCAAAATACACGTCTGGCGAAACAGACTCAAGATAGTCTTCTTTAATTTTTCTGCTTCCGTCACAGATAAACTTTCTAAATATTGTTCCATATTACTTCCTCCTGATTGTAAATCCTGAATACTGCAAGCCTTCCTCTGTCGTAAATTCCTCTCCGATCACAATCTCTTCTGTCTCTTGCGCAATCTCAGTGGCTTCCTGCCATACAAATAAAAGCTTCTCTAAATCTTCCACTGTGTGAACGGTATCTTTTGTCACCTGAAATGCTCCATCCACCTCATTTTGTCTGCGAAATTCTCGAATCTGTGCCTTTGTATATAATGGTTTTACAACAAACTCATCCAACTGTTCCTCACTTTGTCCCGTCTTTACAAGTTCCTGTGGTTCAAACGCTTTCTTTTTCGCATCTCTCGGTTTTGCAAAGCTCCTCTCTTTCAGCACTGCAAAACGCTCTGTCATGCCCATACGTTCACCAAGTTTTTTCAATATCTCATCTTTTCGGTCGCTCATATTTAATAGCCTGATCAGCGCTTTTGTGTGGTCTTCCTCCACATCACCCTCCGCCAAAATATATCGGATACGAGCCGCCGCACGTTTTGCAAATACTCTCTTTTGATCAATGAGACGATTGTATCTGCGCTCAATCCCGTCAAACTCCCGATTGATCTGAAACAAGATCTCCATTGCCTCATCGCAGCTCTGTACTCCACGTTCATTTCTTCTCCACGCAAAAGAATCTGCCTCCAGCTCTTTTCTCCTCTGAAGCAACTCCTGCTTTCTAGCCTCATTTCCCATCAGATTCTGATCAATAAGCTCTTTCACCTCTTCTTTATACCGGTAAAAACTATCCGTTGTCGTCAAAATCGCATACTTTTGGCTATCTGTATTATTCATTTCCTGCACAAGCACTTCCTGAATTCCAAGAAATGTCTTCTGCTTCGTCATTTCCTCAAAAAATCCACGAATTCCTTCTTGCATATTCGAGAGCATCTGAAGCAATGCCTTCGAAGACTGCAGCGCACTTTTCAAAATCTCATTGTCCTTTTCCTTAGAAGAGTGGTATGTAAACAGATGGCTGTATATCGTCAACAGACTCTCACGCTCCATACTGCTTTCTTCATTATATAGCCTGCCAAATAACTCTGTGAACATCTGGCTGTAATCCGGAAATGAAACGACATAGCAGTTCAGAGATTCGTCATAATCCTTTCGGAGCCATCCCCACTCTTCCAGCTTTCGAAGCATCACTGACTCCATATTCGCCCGCGTGAGAAGTTCTCCCTCTTCCTCCAGGTCACTTTGACTAAAATCCATCGTAAATGTAGAAATCTCCATCTCGATCGTGTCCTGACATTCCTCTTCTGTAAGTCCAAGCAATGAATACGAACTTGCCGACTGCTCATAAAGTGCAATCAAAATCCGCTGAAAATACTCGACGTACTTACTGTTAAATAATTTATAAAACTCCTTTGGAATTCTGTTTTTTATACTCATAGATATTTGTCCTTTGTCTCTATATATGGTTCCGATTCAGCGAGTTCTCTATATGAAATAAGTTCATTTCCTCAAATTGACCAAATCTCATGTCTGATTCTGGTATTACTTTCACTGAAGCACCACCCCGATTTCCTCTCTGTACAGTTGACGAAAAGTATCCATAATAGCATTGTGTTCTAATAGTTCAAATTCTTTTTCTACCTCGCACTTTATTATACTTGTTTTATCCTTGTATAACGAAATATATTGAATTTCACTGTCTTTTTTCTTTTTGACTTCAATATATTTAGACAAAAAATAATCATGCGTGGAAACAAAAATCTGAACACCTTCACGTTCCAACATAATAAGTAATTCTGCCAAAACGGGAATATATTTAGGATTAATATTTGCCTCGGGCTCATCCCAAAATAAAACAGAACCTCTTTCCAATGTACCGTTCTTTATTAACTGCCACAATAATGCAATCTTACGTAATCCTTCAGCTACCAAATTAAACTCCAGCCTTGCCTGTGTACCTGGTTTAAGATAAAATCTATCATCGTGCAAAGCAACTTTGCCTGAACTGATTTTTTGCAAAAGCTCCAAATATTTTTTTCTTGCCCCTGTATCAACACCTCTTGATATATCAATCTTGGCAGCTGCAATAATATCAAGATACGTATCATCAAATTCTACATTTCCCATTTTAACTGCTGCATCAAGGTTCCATGCATTTGATAAAATTTCTTTTGCCGGAATGAATACACTTGTCAAATCTGACATCTGTTTTTCCCAATTTGGCTCAGTCTTAATCTCTGCATCCCATTTTTTTGTTTTAATAGAAAATGACATTCCGATTTTTGCTACATCTGACTCAACAGAAATTTTCGCCGTATTATTACCATTTTTTCTTCTATTTACAAGACGTCCGATACTGGACTGATCAGGTCTAAATAACATTACGCTTTTCTGCGAAAATGACACATCATGCTTTGATGCTTGACACGCAGCATACGCAATCTTCATAACATGCGTTTTCCCCACTCCATTTTCTCCTACTAGTACGTTCAACCCTCTACAAAACGGGATTGATATCTTCTCAAATACTGTAAAGTTCTCCGCTTCCATCTTTGTTAATGGCATTATTTTCACCTCACTAACTGTCTTTGCCGTTCCCATATTTCTAATCCTAAATATCATATCATGCAGTGAATCTTTTTTCAATCAAACGAAATATCAAACGCAATCCTTTCGCTGCCATTTGCAACGTGAATAATTCCGCATTTTTGAAATCCGTATTTCAGGATTGCCGCCTGCATTGGTTTGTTATCCTGATGCGTGTCAATCCTAAGATAACGGCATTTTGTTTTGCAAAAATCAAAACAAATTTTTGCAATCCCCTTTGCCTGTCCATCTGATGCAAGTCTGTGTATTGTTCCATATGTTTCTGCGCTGTGCCATGCACCATGCTCGATTTTCTGATATGTCGGGTCCTCTCCCACTATAAACGAAAACACACCTACAACTTTCCCCTGTTCCTCACAGATGTAACAATTTTTTTCTATAATATCCTTTTCAACTAGCTGCTGCCCCGGATAGCCAACCGCCCATTGTGTAGGATTCCCACTGTTCTCCATAAATACCCTTGCTTTTTCATATATCCTCATAATGCTTGGCACATCCGCCAACTTTGCCTGCCTGATTTCCATTTTTTCCTTCCTTTCCTTCCAATCTGTAACAGTTCAGTCATAACAGCTCGAGTTTACTGAACTGTTACAAAAAAAATAGATACCTCATTCATCTGAGATACCTATTTTATCAGCTTTTTTGTTAAAACACTACTCCCAATAGCATTTCAAATTGCTCTTAGTCTAATATTTTCCCATCAATCGAAATCGTGACAACTTGCCATGGAATAAACTTTCCACTTTCCTTAAGTGCTTTTTTCGCAGCCATCTCAAGACCACCGCAGCAAGGGACTTCCATACGAAGTATTGTGACACTTTTGATATCATTATTCTCCAAAATCTGTGTCAATTTCTCGCTATAATCGACATCATCCAGTTTTGGACATCCGATAATTGTCACCTTTCCTCGCATAAATTCCTGATGCACATTAGCGTAGGCATAAGCCGTGCAGTCCGCTGCAATCAGCAATTTTGCCCCCTGAAAATAAGGTGCATTTACTGGCACAAGCTTGATTTGACATGGCCATTGTGCAAGCTGTGACGGCTGGATTACCGCCGGTGCTGCTTTTTTCTGATTTTCCAAAACGGCCTGTTCATCATACGCTGCCGCCTCTCGCTCCACAAAACGGATTGCCCCTGTCGGACATGTCGGAAGGCAGTCTCCAAGTCCATCACAATAATCATCACGAAGAAGTTTCGCTTTCCCATCTACCATACCGATTGCTCCTTCATGACAAGCCGCTGCACAAGCTCCGCACCCATTACATTTATCTTCATCAATCTCAATAATTCTTCGAATCATATTTTTTCCTCCTTGCATTTGTAACCTGAGTATAATATAATCAATCCAATAATTCAGTGGTTATAACCACGGAAATGAGGATTTTATGAAAAAAATTGAATCAGTTTTATTTCAGGGTATTACGGAAAATGAGTGGATACACATGCTGGCTCTTGGCTGCATGCGCACACAGCACTTTGCAAAAAATACTATTATCTTTCACATCGGAGAACATATCCATGAAATCGGTATCGTCTTAAGCGGAAGTGTCAATATTGAAAATATTGATCTGTGGGGCAACAAAAGTATTTTAAGCAATATTTCAGCAGGACAGGTATTCGCCGAATCCTACGCGCTCTGTCAAGAACCGATGATGGTTGACGCAGTCACTGCCGAAGCTGCTGATATCCTCTTTCTAAATATCGCACCTCTGAAACAGATTCAAGATAAAGAGAGCTGGAGTGCTAAAATCATGCAGAATATTCTCTATATCTCTGTGCAAAAAAATCTAATACTTTCCAGACGCATTTTCTGCACTACTCCTAAAACCGTTCGCAGTCGTCTCTTTATCTATCTTTCTACAGAAGCGACAAAAGCCAAAAGTACAACATTCCAAATTCCGTTTGACCGTCAGGGACTTGCCGACTATCTCAATCTGGATCGCAGCGCCCTATCGAAAGAGCTTGGAAAGATGCGCGATGAGGGGATATTGGAATTCCATAAAAACAAATTCGTACTTCATACAATGCCAGCGAAAATATAGTTTTATCCCACTAAATATTAACTACTCTTCTCTCCAATACAAACCGACGAAAGTTCTGCACTGCAGGCGGCATAAATACACGTTCGTCATGGACCATAAACAGCACCTGTTCACAGTTTGGTGAGACAATTGGAAGAATTTTTACATCCAGCTTTAACAGCAGATCCATGTACGGAACAATCGCAATCCCAAATCCCTGTGCAACCAGACCTGCAATCACTTGATCTTCTTCGGTCTCATAGGCAATATTCGGCGTCTCTCCAATGTTCAAAAACATCTGATCGATCACGCTGCGAATACCTGCACTTTTCTCAAAATAAATCTGTGGATACGAGACCGTCTCCTTCAGATCAATTGTATCCTGACCTGCCAGCGGATGGTTCCTGGGAGTTATCAATACCAGATTCTGCTTTTGCACCGGAATCGCGCTTAAATTTGCCTTTTCAGATGGCTGCGAACAAAATACCAAATCAAATTTTCTGCTCTCTAAACCATCTAAGAGTGTCTGCGTTGCACCCGTATGAAAGGTAAATTGTATATCTCGCTCTTTATTTTCCCTCAAAAATTGCGCAGCCAGCTTCGGTATATACTCAATCCCTAACGTGCGAAGCATACCAAGGCGAATGACACCTTCTCCCTTTGCACTCCGATGAATCGAGGCAACTCCTGCATCTAAAGTAGATAACGTGTGCTCTGCACAGACAAGAAACTCTTCTCCAAATTGTGTCAATGTCGTATTTCTCCCATTTTTTTCAAACAGCGGAATTCCCAATTCCTTTTCCAGCTGTGTCACCGCATGGCTCAGACTCGGCTGTGTAATGCATAACTGTTCTGCTGCTTTCGTGTAATGTCGAACATGTGCCAGCGTGACGAAATAACGTATATAAGACAGATTCAATGATACCGCCTCCTTTCTTACCGTCAGTATATCACCGCATAATAGACACAGTCTATAGTTTGATTAAAATTATTCATTTGATTAATCACAAATAATTTTATACACTAGAAGAAGTTTGAAATGATTTTATTCACGTCAAAAACAAGAGACAAATGTTGTATCATAAGGAGGAAGGTCAAATGAAAAGACCAATCACAAAAGAAGAGCTCCCCATACTTTCCGGTGAGTTAGCTCTTGCAATTAACATTATCATCAACAGCTTCGCAGTAGTGCTCATGCTGTATTCCGGTGCCGGAATTTCTGCGATTTCCAGCGTACCATTCGCTTTTTCAGAGGTACTTCCCCACTTGTCACTCGGGACATGGACATACCTCTTTCAAGGACTTCTCGTCTTAATTCTGATGTTTTTGCAGAAACGTTTTGTCCCACAATACCTTTTTAGTTTTGTAGTCGGATTTTTATTCGGACAATTGGTGGATGTCCATGAACTTTGGATTCATATCCTTCCACAAACCATGTTTTGCCGCATTCTTTATTTTATAATCAGCTATCTGTTACTCAGTGTGGGAATTGCGCTTTCCAACCGGTGCGGTCTGCCGATCGTTCCTACCGATCTTTTCCCTAGAGAAGTATCACAGATTTCCGGAATTCATTATCCAAGGATTAAAATTTCCTTCGATGTACTCTGTCTGGTAGCCACCGCATGTATGACAAAACTTTTTCTCGGACATTTGGACGGTCTCGGAATCGGAACTGTTTTAGCTGCACTTACCATTGGAAAAATGGTCGGGATTATTGGCAGCTGGCTGGATAAACATTTATGCTTTCAACCTGTTATTTTTACTAAAAAGGAACATACAGCCACTTATCCACATGCCTTATATGCAAAAAGACCTTGAGAAATACTCAAGATCTTTTTATTATCCTCTATTAAAAAATTTGAATATCTTCGATATCCGGTTCTTCCTCTTCTTCCTCAATCACATCTGCATCTGCAACTTTATTTTTCGCAAGCACTGCATATAAACATCCTGTCACAATTACATTTACTAAAATTGCCAGTAATCCTGTCCACGGACGTTTCATAGTCGGAAGCATCAGGAATCCACCAAACGGTACTGTCGAGTCTGCACCAAGTACCATTGTCACTGCGCCGCCACAGGCACCTCCAACCGCTGATGCGATCAATGCCCTCACAAGGTCACTCATTACAATTGGTATAACACCTTCCACAATGTTGAGCACTCCCATTGGAACTGCGGATTTCAAATTTTCAATCTGCTCTGCTTCATAAATGTTCTTATGTAATGCCTTTGCTACAAAATAGGCAAAACCAAATCCAATTGGAGTTGCTGTATTTACAAGCTGAAGCGCTGTAACAGGTTCATTAATTCCAGAAGCAAGCAATGTCAAAGTAAACGCATAGACGGTTTTATTGATCGGTCCACCAAAGTCTACAATACATAAGCTTCCAATCACAAGACCAAGTATCAGTTTTGAAGACGTACCTAAGCCAAGCAATACATTTGTCAGCCAGTTTGTAAATGCCGCAATCGGAGTACCAAATACATAAATCATAATTTCGTATAATCTCATCCCGTACTGCCAACTGAAATGTCGGATGAAGTAAACAATGAACCGTATCTAAAGTTCCCAATGAAATTTTTGTTTCGTTAAGAAGATAATAATAAAGCTGCAATACATCAGAATACTTTATTTCTGCAATCCGCTTTTTCCCAAAGGTATCACGCACATAATGATCGTACGTATATAAATATGAACTTTTTGTAGATTCACACAAATTATACTTCGTGGACATATACCGATCAAACGTATCATTCACACTTGCCTTGCCAGCAACATAGAGATCCAATCCGTCCAACTGATCCTTCATCAGTTTAGCTTCTTTCTCTCTTATTTTCTCTCTTAAAATTTTAATACTCTCGGAATGTTTCCAAATATTTTTCAAATATCTCACAGTTAACTAAAGCTACTTTATCAATTTTATAGACTGCTTCGCCTCTTTTGCTAATGCCTGAAATTTTGTCAGTCCCAAACTATATTTTTCAGCACCTTCTGGATATCTTACAAATTTCTTTTCTAGTTTCTTAGTTGCCTCCACATCTTTTCTTGCAAAACCCATTTTACAAAACTCCTTTCCTTTTAAAATAAGAAAACAAATTTGTCCTCTCACATAACGAAAGGAAAACGATGTATTTTACAGGGTGATTATGAAAAAAAGTAAAAAAAATAGTCATCGAAGATTTTCTTCAACAACTATCGTTTCGGATTACTACTATTCATATTGAATTATTTTCCACATGCTCCTATTTAAAAAACAAGATTTCAAGTAAAACATTATTTGCCGCAAGATAAAGGGAGCATATCAAGAAATAAATAGCCCCCTTGTGTTAATTATCTGTTTTATGTTCTTTTGCTGTTCAAAAACTCAACTAATTCATAGACCGTTGTTACCGGATTACTATCCCGGCAAATTACAGCAACATGATCTCTGCTTAACCGCTCAACTCGTTCTTTTGCACGTTGAACGGCCTCTGCCTGATGTCCCTGCAATTTCTCAAAAACATCCTCGCTTTTTCCGTAATTCTCCAAATACCCTTTATTCTTCAAGATGTCGATTACCGCAGCAGAATCTTTCAAATATCCACTCCGCTTTTCAAAATGAAGCAAATACCAGTATTCAAATGCCGGATTGGAATATGCGATTTTATACCCATGTTTCTCCGCATACGAAATTGCTGCCTGAAGCTCAGAATCTTTATTATCATCACAGTCAAATACGCACCAAAGCTGATCTCCGTCCTTTGGATAATAATCTGCTTGAGAAATCAAAGATTTTGCGTGTTTTACCAAATGTTCAGCTGCCTTGTGCTTTGATGAAATCGGTATAATATCCACCAGGCAATTCCGTGAACGGAAATGTTTGAAATAAAGCGTTTCTGTTTCTTTTCCTTCGCAGATGATATAGATAATCGGTTTGCGCTTTCGCCGGGTAACTTTGTTGGGATCGTACTCTTTCCTCATCTTACTCATTCGGTGTCACCTCCGATAAAAGGAATCGCACCAAACCGTCCCTGGAGATACCCCTTACGCACATTTTCCCCTTTTCTTGGTGAGAAAGAAACAAGTGAGTAAAGCTCTGTTGCACAAGTCCTGTCATCTTTTTCGGCAAACCAGATCTGATCCCTGCGGAAAAATTTCAAATCGAGCAGCATTGCATCATGTGTTGTAAAAATCAACTGTGCGCCTTTTGTATTGATGGTCTTATCCTGCACCATTTCAATGAGCCGTCTGGTCAGAAGAGGATGAAGGCTATCTTCGATTTCATCTACAACCAAAAGCGCGCCTTTCTCAAGTGCCTGTAGCCAGCCTCCAATTCGGGCAAAAAAGTGCTGAGTACCAGCAGACTCCTGCTCCATTAAAAGCTGAAAATATTCTGTTGTTCCATCCTCGTTCATGATTCGATGGGTTGTCGTAATGACCGGTATCTTGCCTTGACTATTCTTGATTGCAACATCGGTAATTCCAAGATCAGCAAGCAGCAATTCCTTTAAGATACGTGCTTTCTTATCATCACCACTGGCAATCTGGGCAACTGTTTCCGAGGTGGCTGGTTCTTCGTCCATCAAGAAAGTAAGCTTTTCAAGAAACCACCGATAAGCATTTTCTGTCTGCGGCAAATTCCAGTCATTAGAGGATACCAGATAGAGCTTGTTGTCCGGTGTTCTGTTGCTCAGAGTCATCTGTTCATTTATATTTTCCCGGAACTCATATACTCCATTTTCTCTGAAAAAAATCAGAGCTTCTCGGCCATTCGGCCAATGGAAAAGATATTCTTTATAAATCTTTTTAGCATCAAAAGAGAAACCGTATGTGTAGCGAACACCTTGAAAAATAAACATGATTTCAAAGGTTGTCGCTTCTTTCATGCTTCCAAATGGCTCCCACGGCAGCTTCTGCCCTTTAGATGCCTTTGCTGCATTGCCTACTACCATTTCTTTCATGGTCATCATCGCGTGCAACACATTACTCTTTCCGGCAGCATTGGCACCGTAAATCGCAAGTGTGGGTAGCAATGTTTTTTTTGCGTCTGGATGAAGCAAATATTCTTCAAATGACTTATCCTTGGAGGCCGCAAAACTGATCACGGCACTGTTTTTTATAGATCTATGATTTTCAACTGTAAACTGAATTAGCATAAATGAACACCCCCTATATTTAGTATTCTCTTTTTTACTAACCATTATAACAGTTAAAAATGTTTAAATCAATATTTATTGATTGATTTTGCATTTTCTCCGCAAAAGTGTTAATTAAATTTTGTTCTAACTCGTTTTTGCAGATTTAATTGACCAATGACAATCCCAGACAAATTTCTTTTTAACAATCTATCTTTCGCTTATGATATTCTCTCTTCCCATCTTCCATGCCGGAATCATTACTGCAATCCCTACCTTTAATATCATAATTCCAATCAAAGCCAGATTCGGAATATTGGAAGTCAGATGTAAAAACTGCAGCACATGAGCCATATAGTAAACCATCATTCTTCTAAGAACCAGATGATATAGCCAAAAGATGAACACATCTACCAGCACTTCTTACAGAATCCCTGTCTGCAAGATTTGATTGCTTACACTCTCTACATCTGTCCCATCAGCCGGTGACGCATTGATAAAACTGTAATCAGTAATTTCAAAGTTTTCTTCCACCTGCGCATCGGTCATGATTACACTCTGGGCATTTTCCACACTTCTGTATTTAAAAACCTTTTTCCTGCGCCAACAGTCTGTTTGCAATTGTCCTACTTTTACCACCCACAACTCACTTACTTATAAAGTATCTCTTTAATCCAATATCCTCCACATCAAATTTTTTCAATTTTTTTCTATCTCACCCTGTATTTTCTTCCCTAATCCTTTCGTTATATGAGAGGGTAAATCTTTCAAGAGCAAGATCCACCCGTGTTTAACGTTATGGCATTTCTGCCTCCGTTAACCTTACGTTTTTTCATCTTGATGGGGATTTCGTTTCCCCATACCCTCGAATATTTAGGCGCTGTTTGCGTCTGCTGGCTTCCACCAAAAGGTGTACGCATCACTAATTTTTATATCGGAAGGGACAGCCGATATCTTAATTAGTGGCATCACTGCATGATGGAAAGATCATATGGAAGGAGAAGTATGAAAAGAAGAAAACAAACCGAATTATCACATCCTAATTTTGTCGCTGTGCGACTATCAGACACGGAGATAACGATATTAGATCAGGCTTGTGCTTCTTTAGGCACAACCCGTTCCGAATATTTGCGCCGACTTCTAACTGAAAAGAAGATTTATAACAATGTAGAAATTGTCGCAGACATCAAACTACTTCGGGATCTGGTCGGACAATACGGCAAAATCGGTTCCAATCTGAATCAAATCGCCAAGCATTTTAATACCGGTGGAACTCATTCCCAGGCTATGGAAAATGAAATTCATCAATGTATCTCTGACCTCTTCCTCTTACGAAAAAAGGTGTTAGAAATGGCAGGTGATTTTCATGGCGATACTAAAGCACATCAAAAGTAGAAATGCCAACTATTCAGATGCCATTGATTATCTGCTTTTCCATCACGATGAGAGTACGGGGAAAAAGATAAAAGACGAAATGGGGCGAAGTCTTTTAAGAGATGAATTCTACATGGATGATCTCAACTGTGATTCGATGTCTTTTGATAAAGAATGTAAGCTTACAAATGCAAATACGAGCCTGTGACAAAGAAATTGGTCCGGGCAATATCCAAGTGCCATGAACCGCTGGCATGATAACTGGGATGCGATTTCTCCAATCTTCAAGTTTTCCAAGGATGTCCGTACCGCTTTTTATACTACAAATGCCATAGAATCACTAAATTCATGCTATCGTAGATTGAACAAGCAGAGGAGCGTATTTCCAAGTTCTCAGGCGCTGATGAAGGCATTATACCTGGGTACTTTTGAAATCGCAAAAAAGTGGACAATGTCGACCCGCAACTGGGGAAAAGTACGTGGTGAATTGGAAATCATGTACCCTGACCGATTGAGGGTGTAATTCTAAATAATATGTCAAGAAAACACACACCCGGATTTTTCTGGGTGCTCTTGACATGTTCATTCATTTTTGCTATTAAATAGACAACGGCTTAACCGCAGAAAACTGCCATTAAGCCGCCCAATTATCATAGAAGATCTCAATTTACAGAAAAACTTTCACACCGTCGCAAATACTTTGCGTACCTGCTGATATTCTTACCGTTCCGGTGCTATCAGAACCACGAGAATATGAAGCCTCATCTTTCTGGATGCATGAACTGGCTGCAGTTATAACTGTAACTAAGTTTTTTGGGGGATTTTCATTCTCCTTTTATCTCTTTTTCTGCATCTTCTCTTTTTATTCTATAATACGATAACACTTTCAAACATTCTTTATCAGAAATTATAGTTTCATAATTTTCAAAATGATTGCCATATATGATAGGCTTTATGCGTTCTTTTTGCTGTTCGGATAAAGAACAATAACTATTCCACCAAGCATCTGTTAAGCCTTTTTCTTCAAAATAGAAACGATATATAATCATCGCCTCTGGCATTATTAATAATTTTTCAAATTCCGACTCACTTTTTCCAAAAGCTTTTTCAAAGAAATCCTTTCCTCTCCCTACTTTCCCTTTTGTAGAATTTAAGATTGCTTGTATAGTCCTTATATATTTTCTGTTCCAATATTTTCCTATATAGTCTCGATTACTAAAATATTCTGGATCTTCAATAGGATGATATTTCATTGGAAAAGAATATATGCTAACCCCTAATTCCTCACAAAGATCCACATTCAATTTTAGACGCCAATACAACTCTATAGGTTTATCCTCAAAATTATATAAAACATAATTTGATAATTGTGTATGACCTTCTTTTACCGCTATTCGAATAGACTTTTCATATATATCATGTAATTTCCAATGATCAAATGCTATACGAACTGGTCTAACAGGTATTTCAAACATTTTTTTCATATTTGATTCACTAATTAATCTTGAATCAATCCCCTGGTTAAAATCAACGTATCTTTTCTTTCCGCGTTTTTTTTCATAGTACTCTTCAAACAGAGGCTTTACAAGATCATAAGTTTCTAGGACAGCTTCTTTTATCTCATCTATTATATGATTGTATTGTTTAGATGCCAAAACATTGTTATCTAGTAATAATAAATCCTTTTTCCCACCAAATTTTTCATTAGTATATTTAATCTGTTCTGTAATGGGCATAAATTCCTTATGTCGTGGTCAAACTCATTGTCATTAGGAAGGTCAAAACTTCCTGTCATGCTTCCCCCACCGCCATCCTTTACACGAATC
>OMGQ01000400.1_pt1 | contig 46737 bp, 37 predicted proteins | sample 1646071 | NCBI WGS metagenome assembly OMGQ01 (sample SAMN05578585, study PRJEB25193) | human gut metagenome | biome: Human Microbiome; feature: human-associated habitat; material: feces | host: Homo sapiens | place: USA:Birmingham
CTACTGATTACGTTTATAAACAAAAAAAGTGTCTAGATAAATCAGGAAAAGACATCCTTAGGGGAACAAAGAGTTTCTCCTAGAGAAAACTAAAGTTTCTTCTAGGGAAAACTAAAGTTTCGTAAGCACAAAACAAAAGTTTTCCGCTATGAAAACTTTTGTTTTATGCCTAAAAAACTATAAATACTTATTATTCAATACATTAAATCAGCACACAAGGTATACAAATAACCAAGCAGGCAACCTGTTGGCATACCCTCGCAGAACGAGTAATGTGGTTAGCGAATAGTGAACGGCTGCATTTAGTGGTTGAAAAGCAGTAAATAGTGGTAGATGCAAGCTGATAGTGGTAGATGTTTATTATCTACCACCATTCAACAAATTTCTTATAATTAGATACTTATATAGATAATGGCAGATATGGTAGATGATTTAGTTTTTTCATTTCATACTCAAGGTACCACTCCAGAAAAATATCAGTACAATGCATTAAGAACCCAAAAGAACGGCTAATAAAAATCAAGGTAAGCTGTCGCTATTATGAAAAGGGAAGCTATAAACATAATTTACGTACGTGTACTATAAAATAATACGCAAGAAAAAACCACAGTTCCGTAGGAACTCTGGTTAAATACTCACTATACAAACATACTGTTTTTATTCCATCGCCACCAAATCGATTTGTTAATAAATCTTTGGTGTCAGTGCGCATATAATTTATCAAGTTACCTATATGCGCACGCACGCAAGGAAACCTGCGTGTTTTCAGATACATTCTTTAACTATCGTTAGATGTATTTAGCTCGGTGTGACGTCGATTCGGGGAATCGCCGAGGTCGCAATTTTTACCATTTTATCGGTCTCAATTCGTTCGCTGCGCTACCTCGTTTCTACCGAAAAATGCCAAAAACCGCTCGCAACGACAAAAGCCCGTGCTCAAACGCATGGGCACGGGCAAAAGGTCAGCAACACTTTAAAACGTAAGATTATGAGCTTTATTCAGAAGTACTCGCAGGCTCAGCCTTCGGCTCTCCTTTTGGCTTCTCAGGCTCTTTCTTCTCTTCAACCTTTACTTGATACTTAGAACGGAGTTCCTCGCTCATTTGAGCGTAATCGGCCAAATCAAAATCTCCACGCTCGGTGGGTAGATCATCATCGAAATCTTGATCCTTGTCGGGATACTCTCCGCTATTGGGGCCAGACGGAACAGACATTCCCATAGCAAGACGATAAATCAACTCACGAATCGTGTAAGCATCGGAAGGCTCTACTAAAACTTCCTCACTCACTTCTTCTTGAACCATTTGTTCAGGAAGATCAGTATAATTATAAGCAGTAATAAACATAATCCAAAAATGATTAAGCAAATAAATGAATAAAAAGAAGTCCAACTGTCAAACATAATACTACAACATTGGAGTACCGTATTTCGGCATCAAGCGTAGAGCCTTGATATCTTGGTAAATCTGAACCCAATATTTATCATCAGAGGTCTCGGCGGTAGCGAAAACACGGTTACTCGGGTTACACTCGACAAATGTAGTGTTTAAATTCGGTTTAGCCGTAAAAATACGGTTCAAATGCCAAAAGGCCATGTTTCCACGGAAATCACCGTGAGCCTCATTTTGTGAATATTTATACTCGGCATAACGAGGAGTATAACCAAAAGTTCCTTCGTTATCAGCATCGTACTGATTAAGATAAACTTCCTCATTCTTGATCTCTTGCTCTCCAAGATGAGCGAACTCGGGGAAATAGAAATCCATATTGTCAAACTTGCGAAAATCCTTCGGAACGCCTTGCTGATATCCGGTGCGAGGTCTAATAGACATAATACCCATAATGTAACCATGTTCCTCGAAATAACGAGTAAAACCATGATTCACGCCAGCGGAAATACCATGTCCGGCCATATTAGCCTGTGGACTAGTAGAATCAGTGGCAGACGTTTGGAGAACCTCGGAAACAGAGATAGGAGTACGACCGCCTCCAAGGAACTGCGGACGCTGCAAGCGAGCGTCAGAACTACGCACACCAAAATGCGACAAGATCTGCTCGATATAACGAGAACCAGAACGAGCATTGCGCTCAAACCAACGTTGAAGGGCGTTCGAGGTACGAATATCGTTGATATTTATACCCATTTGATCAGTGTTTACTACAAAATTGTCCGGTTCTATCAAAGCTTGACCTTTAATAGAGCCTATTTGTCCATAAGACAAAACAGAAGGAGCAGAATAAAGAACCTCGGAACCGGAAATTGGTTTACGATCAGGAAAAGTGGTTATCTTCTGAGCGGCAAAATCCTCTTTCATTTCTACCGGTATCTCTCCACCTCCATTAATCGGAACAGTAACCTCGGGGCCACGTTGTACCCAAGGAAGGGCGGAAGTAAAGTAATCTTTCTCCCACGCACGACGACGCAAAGAATAAACCACGCTAGAAGTAGGAGCCATATAATCACCACTATCAATACTAAATGATACCTCCGAGGTTAAATTCTGGTCTCGGTAATACTCATTATAAATCATTTGATAAGCACGGAAGGGTAAAGCAGAAACCTTGTAACCAATAGGAGCCTTAACACCATTAGGTGACTGAACTTGAAAAACAGCATTACCAATTTGATTGAGCGAAGGTAAACCAAGATAATCCCAGAGAGAGCCGTCGCCCCAAGTTTTATGAGCATTCGCAACATCAACAGTAGAGGGAAGAGAAATCGTAGGAAAAGCAGGAGCACTAGAACCATCAACACCTTTCGTAATAAAATCCTCCCATTGATTCCAAAGAAGGCGATTGGGAACAAAAAAATAATGAGTGAACACATCCACTCGATGCATCATGGGAGCAACCAAAGGAGCTAAGCGAACCAGCATTTCCGTATTGACACGAAACTTATCACCGGGAACAACAGGTTTACACATGATCGGGATTAACTCACCAGCATTAACGGTAAGCTTATTCTCATAAGAGAGATTGAAAACATTACGTCTAGGACGTTTTAGTTTAACTGAATTAAAAATATTAGCCATTACTTTAATTTTAATTTTTCCTCGGCACGTCTCTCATACGCCAACTTATTCTCTGTTTCAAGCTGGTCAGCTATATAACGTAACCGGAGACTTGTGTTAATATAATGATGCCATTGTTCTTGCATCTGATTAATAAAGAAAGCCTCACGAAGCTCTTTTAAGTATTCCTTCATATCATCATCGTAAAGCTTATCGGCATAGTAGCGAGGCATAGCCATTCGCATACCGTTGAAAGCCCGGACGTAATCACGGGGGTGAAGACGATAGAAGTCCATTATTTGCTCACGTAAGAAATGATAGCCGATTCCGGGCATCCGGGAACACATCATAAAGGGTTGATATTCCTTTATGTCTTTAAGAATATCGGGAATCATGCTTTTCTCATACATGTACTTCGTGACATAAGAAATCTCTTTCGTAGTGAGCGGATGAGCCTGTACAAAACCATTCTTCCAACACTCAGCGAGAAGATCACCTCCATGCTTACCAGTAAAAGGAAAGCCGAACAATATCATATGATAATGAGGGCGGCCACCTTGGGAGCCATATTCAGAAGTCAAGAAATAACGCAAACGATATTGATCGTACTTTTTGCGAAGACGCTTCATGAACAACTGAATATCACGTTTAGATACAACGCCAACCTCAGACTTAAACAAATCCTCACCGATCATAGCGGTAGGTATATGCTCATCATCATAGGTAAGGGTAACAAACAAAGAGAAGGGATACTCATCCGCTTCCGCTTGCAATCGATAAACCCATGATTGGCGTTTATTCTTCCGACAGTTCACGCACCGACCGCAGGGCACAGCTCCACGATCGGGTAAATGAATACGATGAAGACACTCCATTATCTAAACCTACGAGCAAAACGTTTTAAACGACCGAAGCGACGGGCACGACGGCCAAATCTTCTTCTCCTCATGATTTTAGTGCTTTAGGTGAATCATCATCTTTGCCAAAAATTGATTCCACGGCATCAATTAATGCCAAGGCGACTTTAATAAATATTTTCCAAAACGGTTTCATAATCTTATACCTCCTCTACTTAAACGATAGCTACGAATACGGCGTTTACGAGAACGACCGAGAAAACCTCTTCTTCTTCTTCTTCTTCTCATAATGTAAATTATTTGGGATTAAACAAACGATCATTTACAGACGGACGTAAAGCCATAATCAAACGACGAAGCATATCCGTAGCAAATGAACTTTTACCTGTAACTCTTTCCATTTCATTACGGAAAGCATTAATATCATTATCTTGAGTCAATTGACGAACAGATTGAAGAACCTTCAAATATTCTTGATTGCTCAACTTAATCTTATTATCAAACAAAGCCTTATCAAGCTCATATTGAATAACCTCACGATTAGCTTTCGTCCAACCTTGAGCAGCACCAGCCTGTTTTTGATTCATATCAGCAATAGCAGAAGAAATGGAAACGTCCCTAAGTTCTTTCGCTATATTCAAATCAAACTCGGAACGAGAGGTAGAAGCAGCTATATTCGCTTGCTTCGTTGCCTCCGTAGCCGTTTGTTGACGAATGAGGCTATTTTGCGCTTCCATGTTATCAACTTGCGCCTTAGCAGTACGATAAGCAAGAAACTGGGAAATAGCATCAGAAATGCCAAGATTCCAACCTCGGTAAGCTTGCATAGTCGGAGCGTTGAATTTAGCAGGTTCATATTGCGGAGTTGAACCAGAGCTATTACCAGTAACACCATTGCCGTAGACAAGGTTAGGATTAAGCCCAGCGGCACGAATACGAGCCATTTGTTGAGTTGGAGAATTGTATTCATTCTGCAAGTTCCACATGTTTAGAGAGCGCTGATATGCCTTCTCATTTTCTTGTTGTTGCCATTGCGCTTGATACTTAGCGATCTCCATATTAGCCTTATTGGTATCTTGCACTGCCTTGTTATTCATAGCGGAAGAACCAAGACCGCCAAGGAGAGAGCCAACGCCAGAGATTATACCACCAACGATGCTCATAGCGAACGGATTGTGTAATAGTTAATGTCGTCCGAATTGTAACGACTTAAGAAACGCTGGACGTTCTTATAGGTCCGGGAAGGGAGACTGTAGAAATCAATTTCTACCTCTTTTTCTACCGAAACAAGAGAAATTGTCAATTTGTAACGTTTAAACCCCATAATATCAAACTTTTAAAGATTAATATTCAGAGTCCCGTAGGAACTAAATCCTTACTATCTCTCTCTTTCGATATGGCAAAGATGGGAAGTAATAAGAATCAAATGGTTACAAAAATGACATTTCTTGTTAGATAAATGACATAACAGATCCGCAATCAATCCTAAACCACTCACCTCTAACATCCTATACATAAATTACCCATTGAGTCCCTACGGTACTTAATAACTTTATAACATATAGCCTATGGAGTATATCTAATAATGTATTAGTTAATCTGAATCTATCAGACTTATCGTATGTAGTTAACATTATCTATTCAATTATGAACAAATGAAAAGTATGAAAAGTAAAATGAGAACTTGGAATGTGGCGATGGGATCATTGTCTTTGCTCTTCCTCTGCGTATCGCCGGCATTGGCTATCGCTACAAATCCATCACAAGAGAACCCGTATACGGAGCGGAACGATGATTCCGTAACTCAACAGAGAACAAGAAAAGTGACAGGTGTCGTGCTCGACGCCAACGGAGAGTCTATCATCGGGGCGAACGTAGTGGTGAAAGGTACCAATAATGGGACAATCACGGATCTAGATGGTAAATTCTCGATCGAATTATCGGATGGTGAAACCCTGCAAGTATCTTTTATCGGCTATAACAGCAAGGACGTTATGGTCGGCGCAGGAGAGAATCATATCAAGGTACAGCTGCGGGAAGACACGCAGAAGCTCGATGAAGTGGTAGTAGTCGGGTACGGAACACAGATCAAGCGGGCGGTAACCGGCTCCGTGCAATCCATCAAGTCGGAAGAGATGGCGGATATGCCCGTAGCACAGATCTCGCAAAAGATGCAAGGCAAGTTCGCCGGTGTCCAAATCAATCAAGTATCCGGTAAACCCGGACAAGGAATGACCATGCGAATCAGGGGACAAGCGTCACTGTCCGGAGGAACCACGCCCCTTTATGTAGTGGATGGAATGCCTATCGTGGGCGATATCAGCACGATCAATCCGGACGAGATAGAAAGTATCAGTGTGCTAAAAGACGCTTCCGCCACATCACTTTACGGTTCGCGGGCAGCCAATGGAGTCGTATTGATACAGACAAAGACTGCCCAATCGGGGAAAAAACTAAGCGTCGACGTATATGGAGGCATACAATACGTACCCGAGAAAGGGAGGCCGGATATGATGGATGCCTCCGAATACGCACGGTTCAGGAAAGAGATTGCCGAAGAGAACGGATTGGCGGTCGATCCCGCTTACCAACATCCCGAAGCGCTGGGTAAAGGCACGGATTGGTACGACGTATTATTCCGTCCCGCCGCTATCCAGAATTACAGTTTGTCGTACAGCAATGGAGACGGGAAGTTTAAATCATCCACCGTAGCCAGCTATTTCAACCAAGACGGAGTGTTGACAAACTCTAATTACCAACGGTTCTCCGCACGAGCCAATACGGAATACGTATTCTCGAAGATCGTCAAGGTAGGCGTGAACCTAGCGCCTAGCTTCTCCATCAATAATAGCCCGCAATCGGACGGTAACTGGACGGAAGATAAAGGTTCCATCCTGCAAGGAGCTATGTTGACAACACCTCTCGCCCCCTATAAGAATGAGGATGGCAGTATTCCGCTTGTGGCCAGTGGGCCGGGATTGTTCGATAACCCAAACTGGTATAATGTGGTTCGCCTCAACAAGAACAAGACCCAGAACACCCATCTGATCGCGAACGCCTTCTTGGAGGTGGAGCCGGTCAAAGATTTAAAAGTAAAGACCAGCATCAACGCGGACTTGACACAGAATAAATGGAACTCGTTCAAGCCCTCCACCTCCGGAGAGATCTATAAGGCTCCCTATCAGATCCCCGAAGCGAAGGAATCCAATAATCTATTCTACACTTGGCTGTGGGAGAATACCGCCACCTACAGCAAGCAGATAAAAGATCATTCCTTTGATCTCCTGTTCGGCATATCCGCACAAAAATACCATAGCGAATATACGATGGTGACCGGAACGAACTTTCCCGACGATAAAATATCGACATTTAATGCCGCCCCTACCATTACGGCGGATGGAAACATAAACGAATGGTCCCTTTTATCCTATATCGGCCGTATAAACTATAATTACAAAGGAAAGTACCTTTTAAGCGCAGCAATGCGTAGGGATGGTTCCTCCCGTTTCGGTAAGAACAATCGTTGGGGTAATTTTCCATCCGTATCGGCGGGCTGGATACTCTCGGACGAGGAGTTCATGAAGCCATTAGAGAAAACGATCTCTTTCCTCAAGGCCCGTATCAGCTACGGTATCGTGGGAAACGACCAAATCGGTAACTATATGCATTTGGCAACGATCACTACCACGAACAGCAACTTCAATAACGCCTTAGCCAGCGGCAGAAGCATCTCGGGAATGGGAAACCCGAATCTGGGCTGGGAAAGGAATAAGCAAGTCGATGTCGGTCTGGATGTCGGTTTCTTCAATAATCGCTTATCCATCATGTACGATTACTATAGCAAGCGAACGGACGCCCTGCTGTTCTCGCTAGAGGTACCGATCTCTTCCGGCTTCTACAATATCCAGTCGAACGCAGGCAAACTGAAGTTCTGGGGACATGAATTAAGCGTATCCTCCAAGAACCTGACAGGCAAATTACAATGGACTACCGACCTAAACGTATCTTACAATGACAATAAATGCTTGCAACTGGGTGTAGATGACGCCCCGATCATCGGTAACAACATCACGCAAGTCGGGGAACGGATCGGACAGTTTTACGGCTTAGTATGGGAAGGGGTCTACAAGAACAAGGAAGAATTCGACAAATACCCGAAGCACGCACAAGCCGATGTCGGAACCATTCGCTTCAAGGATGTGAATGGGGATGGCAAAGTTACCCAAGGGGATGACCGCGATATCATCGGCAATCCGGTCCCTTTATGGATAGTAGGCATGACAAACTCGTTCACCTACAAGAATTTCGATTTGTCAATTGTCGTATCCGGCGGTTTTGGTTTTGAGTTAGCCAATATGGTAGATCAGTTCGCTGGAAATCTGGATGGTGTGTTCAACGTGTATAAAGCGGTAGACAATCGCTGGAAATCACCGGAGAATCCGGGTAACGGCCGTTATGGAACGACCAAGATGGGTACCACGGCACCAGAACGTGACTGGTTCAGTTCCCGTTTCCTTTATAACGGAAACTACTTGACGATCAAGAATATCACCTTAGGCTACCAAGTTCCGTTAAGAAACCGGGATATCATTAAAGGTTTGCGAGCTTACGTCAGTTTCCAAAACGTATATACGTTCACTAGCTACATCGGCGCTAATCCGGAGGTGAATATCAGCAATACGGGAACGACGGCGAATAGCTTGCAACAAGGATTCGATTATACCACCTATCCCGTTCCACGGACCATTACGCTAGGTTTAAATGTTAACTTCTAACTATCTAATTATACGAAATATATGAAAACGATATTCAATATAGCCATAAGCATCGCTTTAGGATGTAGTTGTGCCTCCTGTAGTGATTTCTTGAATCTTACGCCGTATAGCGAGATCACAGCCGAGAACTTCTACCAGAACGAGGAGGATTTCAGGCAAGCCGTAAACGGAGCTTACGAACCTTTACGGAACATGTACAACACGGAAGAATGGAATCTGGGAGAGGCCAAATCGGATAATACGACGTATATCATCCATATCGCCAAATCATCCTTGGACGGAGAAGATCCGGATCAGTTCCTTGAGACATCCACCAATGGTAATGTCGGTACGAAGTATAATAACTGCTACGTAATCATCGGACGATGTAACCGGATTATCTCAGAAATAGACCAAGCGGATTTTGACGCGGAAGCAAAAAACAGCCTCAAAGGACAAGCTTTGTTCCTTCGGGCATTCAGCTATTTCAACCTAGTACAATACTTTGGCGGCGTACCTCTGCATACGACACCCTCTACTGTGTATGAGGAGGCATTTAAACCCCGGGCGAGCGTAGACGAAGTATATGAGCAAATCATAAAAGACGCACAAGAAGCCAGTGATCTCCTACCTGTAAAATCAAGGCAAGAGGTAGGAAGAGCTTCCAAAGGCTCCGCACAGACCTTATTGGGAAACGTATACATGGTACTAAAACGATGGGCGGAAGCAGAACAAACGCTGAAAGAGGTGGTATCCTCAGGCGAGTATGAGTTATTAGCGGATTACGGCTCCATCTATTCCATCTCGAACAAGAACCATAAGGAATCTATCTTCGAGATCCAATACATGCAAGACGCCTCATTAGGACAGCAAAGTGATTTCATATACAGATTCTTGCCCTATATGACGAATCCGTCTGCCATCACGGGAACAACCCCTAATCCTTGTCCTTCCAACGTAGACCATGGAGGGTTTAACACCCCTACGATCGATCTAATCAACGCATACGAAAAGGGAGACAAACGGTTGGACGCATCCATCGGTATGGTGGAAGGTAAGCTCACCGATAGCTATGCCCTCGACGCTACCGGCGTGAAAAGTATAGTTGACTATGAGCCAGCTCCGGGAATAACCGCCTATCCTTTTATCAAAAAATATTTTCATGAGCATATAAAACCCTATTACACGGATGACAACTGGCCGGTCTACAGGTACGCGGAGGTATTGCTCTTTCTGGCGGAAGCTATCAACGAGCAGAATAGGCCGGACGAGGCTATCCATTATCTGAATAACACCTTCGGGCAAGCGAGTATCCGGGGAAGGGCGGGATTAGCTCCTGTCAAATCCCAGAATGTAGATGCGTTGAGAGAGGCTATCTACCAAGAGAGACGGATCGAGCTGGCATTCGAGAACAAACGCTGGACAGACCTTCTGAGAACGGGACGAGCCGTGGAAGTCATGACACGACATGGACAAAAGATAAAGGCAAATCCCGAATCTTATTATTGGCCCGACGGTGTTCAACCCGTGGCGAACGCTTATCTGTTCAACCCAGATAAATGCTTGTTGCCCATACCTCTGCGAGAAATCGACTTGAACAGCGAGCTTAAACAAAATCCCGGATATTAACGAAGTTATTCTTATATTCGCATCATGAAAAGAACACATATGAAAATCCTGCTAAGTTTACTATGCTGTGTCGGTGTATTCACCCTATCAGCACAAAGTCGTTATTTCAAAGAAAGCGCTTCATGGCTTCAAAAGAGTGAGGCCTGCAAGCCAGTGTTAACCTATACGGAACATAAGCCGGTCAAACGGGTCACTTCCATCAAAGACGCGTCAGCCTACCAAGGTTGGCGCATGCGGGACGAAGGAAGCACGGATCTGTTATTCAATGAGTCCCTGAAGAAACATCCATCGGTTATAGTTGACTTCGGTGAGCATCTGACGGGTTATTTGGATTTCTCGCTCAAGCTCCTTAGCCAACAGGTTTCGGACGCTCCGGTACGTATCAAATTCACGTTCGCCGAAGTTCCCTCGGAATTGAACACGCCTTTCGACCCTTATCCGGGCGGTCTGTCAAGGGCTTGGCTACAAGATGAGGTGATGACGTTAATGACCGTACCCATAGAGGCCTCCATCCCCAGAAGGGTGTCTTTTCGGTATCTCAAGATAGAGTTGCTAGGCGCTTCCAGTTTCGATTTCGCCTTCGACAAGCTAACGTTCCGTGCGCAGACATCGGCTAAGACGGCTCCATTGCCACTGGCTTCCACTACCGATCCCTTGATCCGTAAAATCAATGAGGTAGGATTGCTTACATTAAAAGAATGTATGCAGACCGTCTATGAGGATGGCCCGAAACGGGATCGCCGGTTATGGATCGGAGACTTGTATCTGGAGGCGCTAGCGAACGCATGGTCGTATAAAAACCACGACTTGACGAAACGTTGCCTCTATTTATTAGCGGCTCTAGCCAATGATGAAGGACTGCTGCACGCCACCGTATTGGAGACACCGACCCCTCATCCGCAAAACGGTACGCATTGCTTGGACTATTCCCTGCTGTATAACGTAGCGTTGCTGGAATACCTGAAAGAGACCGGAGACAAGGAGGTCGCCTTGGACTTATGGCCGGTAGTGGTCCGCCAAATAGAGATGGCCTTGCGTCAATACTCGGACGATTGGATCTACGATATGCAAAAGAAGCCGATTTATTGGTTGGTATTCGACTGGAAAGATAATTATGATCGCCAAGCATCTATGCAGGGACTTACGGCATTCTCATTAGAGAAAAGCTATGAGCTAGCTAAAATGCTGGGAAAAGAGAAGGAGGCTAGAGATTGGCCTCGTATCGCCGGCCAGATAAAGAAAGCCGCCCGGAAAACATTCTATGACCAAAAGAACGGGGTGATCGTAAGCGGCCCTAACCGTCAGGTGTCTTACCTATCACAAGTGTGGATGATCCTATCGGAGACGCTTACCGCCAAGGAAGGAGCAAAAGCGATGGCCACCGTCCTATCGATGCCCGACGCATGCTATCCGGGATGTCCGTACGCTTATCATTATGTAATGGAAGCCTTGTTGAAATGTGGAATGCGGCAAGAGGCCCGTTCGCTCTTAACCAGTTATTGGGGCGGCATGGTGAATAAAGGAGCCGATACATTCTGGGAGGTATATGATCCGAACAATGACGAATTATCACCTTACGGATTTTTCCCGATCAATAGTTATTGCCACGCATGGAGTTGCACGCCGGTTTATTTCATCAACAAATACCCGGAGATATTCCAAAGATAGAAGATAATAAGAGAAACGCCAATATCGCTCGAAATGGAACGTATTGGCGTTTTCTTTTTCTTATTCCTCCACAGGTTCCCCGAACAGGGTAGCCGAGGAAGCCTTATGGATCTTGACTTTTATGAATTGACCTACATGATAGTTCTTCTTATCAAAGATGACCACCTTGTTTTGGCTGGTTCGTCCGAACAACTGCTCACGGGAACGTTTCGAGAATCCTTCTATCAGAACCTCGAAAGTCTTGCCTATATCCCGCAAGTTACTTTCCTCGGACAACTTATTTTGTAAATCGATCATACCTTGCAAACGACGTACCTTCTCTTCTTCCGGCACATTATCCTCCAAATGGCTAGCGGCATATGTACCCGGACGTTCGGAATATTTAAATAAGAAAGCGCTATCGTACCCCACTTCACGCATCAAGGATAAAGTCTCTTGATAATCCTCCTCGGTCTCGGAATGGAAACCGCAGAATAAATCAGTCGAGATAGCGCAATCCGGTACGATACGACGGATTGCCGCTATACGGTCCAGATACCATTCACGGGTATATTTACGATTCATGACCTTCAAGATGCGACTGCTGCCGGATTGGGCAGGCAGATGGATAAACTTACAGATATTGTCGTTCGCGGCAATCACACGTAAGGTATCATCGCTCATGTCCTTCGGATGGGAGGTCGTAAAACGAATTCGCATATCGGGAACCTCTTTCGCCACACGATCCAACAAGATCGGGAAGGTTATGGTCTCACCTTCTTTCTCGAAAGAATAGGAGTTTACATTTTGTCCCAACAACGTAACTTCCTTAAAGCCTTTCTCGTGCATATCCCGAATCTCATTCAAGATACTCTCGATGTCCCGGCTACGCTCGCGTCCTCTTGTATAAGGTACGATGCAATACGTACAGAAATTATTACAACCGCGCATAATAGACACGAAACCGGAGATATGTACGCCCGGTAACTTCAAAGGAATAACATCCTTATAGGTCTCTTGGGTAGAAAGCTCCACGTTGATCGCTTTCTCTCCGTGCTCTACCGCTCCCACCAAGTTCGGCAAGTCCAGATAAGAATCCGGCCCTACCACCAAGTCGGCATGATGCACATGGATCAGGTCTTCCTTCACTCGTTCGGCCATACATCCCAATACACCGACAATTAATGACTTCTTTTTCCGTTTTAAAGACTGGAAATACTGTAGCCGCCCATAGATTTTCTGTTCGGCGTTGTCGCGTACGGAGCAAGTATTCACGAAGATGGCATCCGCCTCCTCGATATTCTCCGTCATACTATAGCCATCCATCTTCATGATAGAAGCTACAACTTCGCTGTCCGCCACATTCATCTGACAGCCGTAGGTCTCGATAAACAACTTTCGTTCATCGCTTTGGGTAGCGGATTTTAAGTCCACACCGTTTTCTTGATTTACCATACTATATGTTAATAGAATTTAAATAAGCAAGATTCTTAAAAATAATTACGCAAACGCTTGCATAGTTCGAATCCCACCGTTATATTTGCATTCGAAAAACGTAAATTTTTTCATAGTTAAGGTTTTGGTTAAATCGAATAAGGGTGGCTGTGAAGTTACCCTTATTTACTTTTATACCTATCTGATGTTTTATATACTCCCATCTTTTCACTTCTCAATTATTCTTCTTACATTTGGAGGTGCAAAAATAATCAAAGTTTATGGATAACGTAGGAGATTGGTTATATATTGTTTTCCTGATTATCGCCGCGGTCAGTGGCTTATTCAGTTCGAAGGACAAAAAAAAGAAGAAGAGTCGTCCCGATATATTAGGACAACCCGACAGGGAAATTGTGCCCAATGACCAGCCTACGGAAGGAAAAGGCTTCTGGGAGATACTGGAGGATATGCAAAAGGAAACGCGAAAACCTAAGCCCGCTCCCCGACAAAAGCAGGTAAAGCCAAAGGTTGAGAAACCGCAAGTCGTAACCTCATCGCCTGCCTCATCTCCATTCCTTTCCGCCGAGAAGAATATCCCGAATCATATCGCGACCCAGCCATCCATAAGGATGAGTGCTATCGAGGAAGAACCGGGGCTTATGCCGGAAGATACCTTCAGAGACATCGAGGAATTGAAGAAAGCGATCATTTGTGCGGAGATTCTAAACCGGAAGTATTAATTTACGCTACACTTATATTCGATTCAGCGTAATTTTATGTAAGTTTGCGCCCGAAATATTGAACAGTAAGTATTTACCTAAAAACATAAAAACTAATTATCATGGCATTAAAATTCATTACAGCTGAAGAAGCCGCATCTTATGTGCATCATAATGACAATGTCGGTTTCAGTGGTTTTACACCCGCAGGATGCCCGAAAGTTGTTCCCGGAGCTATCGCCCGGAAGGCAGCGGAAGAACACGCTAAAGGTAACCCTTTCCAAATCGGTATGTTTACCGGCGCTTCTACCGGTGATAAGCTAGACGGAGAGTTGGCTCGCGCTAACGCCATCAAATTCCGTACACCGTACCAATCTAACAAAGACTTACGTGCCGCATTAAACGCTCATCAGGCACAATATTTCGATTTGCACTTGTCTGAATTGGCACAAAGCTTGCGTTACGGATTCTTGGGTAAGATCGATGTAGCGATCGTAGAGGCTGCCGATGTTACTGAGGATGGTGAGATCGTTCCGACTTCAGGTGTTGGTATCTTACCTACTATCTGTCGTATGGCAGACCGTATCATCGTTGAGTTGAACTGCCGTCACCCGAAAGAAATCCGCGGTATGCATGATATTTACGAGCCGGCTGATCCTCCTTTACGCCGTGAGATCCCTATCTACACTCCTTCTGACAGGATCGGTAACGATTGTGTAAAAGTAGACCCGGCTAAGATCGTTGGTGTGGTAAGGACCGATGAGCCGAATGAAGGTGGAAAATTCTCTCCGCTGGATGATGTTACGATGGCGATCGGTAAAAACGTTGCGGACTTCTTGGTTAGCGAGATCAAGGCCGGCCGTCTTCCGAAAGAATTCGTTCCATTGCAGAGTGGTGTAGGTAACGTGGCTAACGCAGTCTTGGGCTGCATGGGAGCTAATGAGTCTATCCCCGCATTCAATGTATATACTGAGGTTATTCAAGATGCGGTTATCGAATTGATGAAACAAGGTCGCGTTAAATTCGCCAGCGGTTGCTCTTTGTCCGTAAGTAACGAGGTGATCCGTGAGATCTACGCTAATCTTGATTTCTTCAAGGATAAGATCTTGCTTCGTCCGCAAGAGATCTCAAACAATCCGGAGGTTGCCCGCCGTTTAGGTTTGGTTGCGATCAATACGGCTTTGGAGGCTGATATCTTCGGTAATATCAACTCTACACACGTATCCGGTACTCGTATGATGAATGGTATCGGTGGTTCCGGCGACTTTACCCGTTCGGCTATGTTGTCGATCTTCACGACTCCGTCTACGGCGAAGGATGGAAAGATCAGCGCGTTCGTACCGATGGTATCTCACTTGGATCATAGCGAGCACTCCGTGAAGATCATCATCACGGAATATGGTGTAGCGGACTTACGTGGTAAATCTCCGATCCAACGCGCTCGTTGTATCATCGACAATTGTGTTCACCCGGATTACAAACCGTTATTGGAAGAGTACCTCGCTATGGGTATCAAGGGACATACGCCTCAAAACCTGAAATGCTGTTTCGCTTTCCATGAGGAACTAGCGGCCAGCGGCGATATGCACAATGTGGATTGGAGCAAGTATAATAAGTAAAAAAAGAATACTAAACAAATAGAAAGAGACTGTGCCAATGCGGAATTTTGGCGCAGTCTCTTATTTTTTGCCGTAATGCCGCAAGTACATCCGATCGTTGCAAGATGATAGATCTTATCTCTATAAGATAACACATCTTATCCTTGTAAGATGATACATCTTATAGCCGCAACATGATACATCTTCAATGAAACAGTTTTGAGGCAGATTCTTCCCTACTAGATAAAACCGGAATCTCCCAATTGATAAAGCCCCAGCAAGACGAACCTGCCGGGGCTTATTCCTTTTCCGCCCTCCTTCCTCACGGAGGTACCGGCGGATGAACTTTAATTTATTACTTTAGTATTAATATTAATCCATTCCCGCTTGTTCATCCGTCACGGATTACTTGGTCTCCCGCACGGGAATGTGTTTTCGATTTATGTTATTTCTTTTTGCTTTTTATTTTACGATAGCCTTTACTGCTTCCTCACCGTCAACAGCCACGGCTACGATACCGGCAGGTACTGCAATAGTAACGTTGTCGGAAGTAAGAACGGTCTCTGCGACTACCTTACCTAAGATATTCGTAATAACCACGGACTTACCAGCAGCGCCTTGGATAGTTACCGAACCATTGCCGGCTACGATAGCGATACCCTCAGCGGCGATCTCGTCGTTGGAAGTTACGAACTCATCACCTTCGGCCATTTGCTCTACGTTGAATACCAATGCACCGTCAGCGTTTGTCTTAGCGTTATCGAACGTAGCGGAATTATCAGTCAATACTAAGCAACCGTTCTGCATCTTCAACCATGCGGCACGAGAAGTAGGAGCGATACGATGTTCCTCACAACCATAAACCGTCGTGTATTTACCATCTACTACATCATTCACATAGTCATGAGCATAAACATTAGACTCAATTAAGAACGCATTTGCCTCACCTTCAGCCTCAACGTCTGCGGCATTATCCGGATTCACATGACGGAATGACCAAGTAACATTCTTGTGCTTATCACCAACTAAGTCTACGATAAAGTTCGTCAACTTATTGTCACGATAGTTCTTGAAGATCGTGGCTGTATCCAACTTAGCCGGTTCCATCTTCTCGAAGCCGTTCGTCAAGACAACCAAAGAGTCACCCACCTTGATAGCCGGTACGAAACCTACACGAGTATAGCTATAAGCACCATTATTCTGAGAGTTAATCATGTACGGATTAACCTTAGCGTCTGTAGCAGCTACTGCAACAACAGAATCAGAGAAGTTAACCAAGTATTTGCCATAAACGAAACCTAATTTACCACGGTTAGCATGTACACATTTATAAGGATCGTCCGTTATATGGCCATCAGCATCGATATGAGGACCAGCCTCTGTACAAGGCTCTGTAGCCACACCTTCTTGGTCATTACGAGCGACAGAGATCAAGTATTGCGGTTTGATATAACCCAACCCACGGTTCACCCAAGCCGTATCTACATGGAAGAACAATTTGCCACCAGCTTTCTCTGCGTTCCAGATACCTGCGTAATCAACCGTCTTGTCTTGTAAGTTCAGGTTCATCTCATCCATCAAGTACTCCTGACGAACATTCTCAACGAATGCCAATTGCTGTGAGCCATCAGTCTTGCTCTCACCCAAAGCCTCGTTATTGAAACGACGGTATAGAGGAGAATCATAGATCTTAACAGCGAAAGCGGAAGTACGAGCCTCAAAGCTACCGCTCACAAACTTATCATAGATGTCACCATTCACTAAGTCCAAAGTGTTATCATCTACAGATACCTTAGAGGAAGCATAAGCTACAGACTTAGCGTTAATGCTACCTGTAAGAACGCCTGTATTATCATAAATTTCAAAATCATGATCTATTACTACATATTGTCCATTCTCACCATCCTCATCATAGTTCCACTGTAGATTTGCCGGAATAATCGCATAATAGTGATTACCATCCTTATCGTTGTTTTCTTTCAAGAAATAATGGCCACCAACATTCGTTGAGAATACATATTTCTTCAAGTTATAATCATATCCTAAACCACGACCATAATTATCCTTGATGCGATATACATTACGAACCAAGCTATTGTCATAGCCATAAGTATCGGTAGCTACAATTTCCAAACGGAAGATAGACTTCTCAGCATTCTCATCTACACGGATGATAGAATCTTTATCGAACGGAACATACAAGAATTTGTCGGAAGATAAACCGTGCAAATAATTGAACAAATAAGATTGAACCTTCGTATCATCTTCTGTCACATACTTATAACCCAATTTATCATTCTTAAGGCTAGCCTCTGATACCGGGATAAATTCCAAAGTATCACCATCAGCGAAGAATACATTCTTATCAGCCTTGAACAACTGACCGTTCAGCTTGAAACTTCTATTATATGATTCCGTATTCTGATCTGCGAACTCACGGTTAAAGATCTGAACAGGAGCTGTATCAGAAGCTCCATTCTTCTTAACCACCCACTGAGCGGCAGGCATATGATCGAAGTCTTGATTCTTCGCCTGAGCGATATAGCCATAACGACCATTCAAGTTTGCGATCAAGTAATCACCATCCTCATAGTTAGTTCTCTCATTACCAAACTTATCTAAACCAGAAGTACGCACCTTGATCATATACACACCCTCAGCCAAAGAAGTCGGTTGCAAACCGGAGAATTGTGTACCTAATACGATCTTCACGTTCTGATCTGTTGTGACAGGAGATACGTTATACTTAACAGTCAACACTCTTTTACCTGCCAAGTTTGGCATATAAATATACTGATCATTACCACATACATCCAATACAGCCTTTGTCGGATCAAGAGCGGACGTAGGAGTAACGTCAGTAGCAGGCCATTCAGCATTATCGTACTTAGTCAATTCAGCCTTGAATGCTTCATCCGTTACACTAGAATTAGCCTTTACAATCTTGTAAGCAACTTTATAAGCTTGTACCAAGATATTATTGGCTTTAGCATCGTATGTAAATTTGAACTCATAAGAACCTTTATCACGTCCTTTAGCGTTCATCTCGTCATACGTGAACTTAACAAACTTATCAGACTCTGTTCCTGCATAATAAGCAGTATCAACTACTACATATTGCTTCTTGTTGTCAACTTTCTTTCCGTTAAACAATCTCACATGCTTAGGTTGAGTTCCAGCCTCAGCCTGCAACTTCGTATCGTTCAAATGATTAGCCTCACCGAAAGAAACCTGTGGAGTCATTGTCAAACCAAAGAAAGTCTCAGAGGAAACAGACTTAAGCAATGTATTCAATGCATTCGCATCCAACTCGATATCAGTTGGGAAATCTGCCGTGTTTACAGTAAGCGCTAAAGCGTTTGCGTGAGTAGTGTTAGTAGCCTTATCCTTTGCCAAGTAGAAATTGCTACCGCTTTGAGCGATATAGACAACAGAGTCTGACTTGAAATAAGAAACCAAGGCATTATTCTCAACGATCCATTCCGTAGCGCTACCACCTAATACCAACGGAGAAACTGTCGTAGGAGCAGTAGTCACGGCCAAAGATGGATCAACAGCCAATGTAAGGCCACTCGCTGGGTTTGTGAAAGAATAAAGTGTCTTTCCTAAAGAAGATTTCTTTGCGGAAACCGTCCATGTAGCCGGGTTTAATTGATCTAAATTCGAGATCGCACCAGTCAAGCCCACTTCACCAAACTGTGCGGCAGATGTTGTCTCAGCAGCTACAGTCAAGTATGCGGAAGAGGCCTTCAATAAAACCTGATCGCCTACCTTTTGCGCACCAGCGGAAAACGCAGTCGCCAGCATAGCCGAAGCCAAAAGAGTAGAAAATTTTTTGTTCATAACTTAGAATTTAATATTAATAATAGTGTTAATTAAGCACTTAGCCATATCTCGACAGCCTACTGCCATTCGAAAACGGCTAGTATAAACCATCGTTTTAACTAGTCGTTTCTCATCTCCATTTATTATAACTACTATATTTAAGGTACGCACGTACATTATATATATTTGAATCTTCTTGAATCACTCATATGGGATCGTATTGTACCATCCTCAAAAAAGACGTACATGTTTTTCAGTAGCGAATAGGCGATGAAATCGAAGTATATATTACTTCGCCAATGAAGTATATATTACCTTACCATCGAATATCTTTTTAAAGAAAATAACATACGCCGTATCAAAAAAGCAGTATCTTTACAATCGGAAGACAGGATACCCTGTCTCATTATACTATTATTCATTATTAATTACTAAAACCTATAAACGCTATGGGAAAATTTATCAACCCCTTCACCGATTTCGGCTTCAAGCACATATTCGGCAGGGAAATGGACAAGGAGATTTTAATCGAGTTCCTGAACGACCTCCTTGAGGGGGAACATACGATCAAGGACTTGAGAATCATGAACAATGAGCGGCTAGCCGAGACCGAGCAAGGAAGGAAGGTTATCTTCGACATCCATTGCGAGACCGACAAAGGCGAGCGGATCATAATCGAGATGCAGAACAGGGAACAGCCCAACTTCAAGGACCGGGCCTTGTATTACCTCTCACACTCGGTGGTGGAACAGGGTATAAAGGGGACATGGGACTATAAGCTAGCGGCCGTGTACGGCGTCTTCTTCTTGAACTTCACGCTGGACGAGAAGAACAGGCCAAACAATAACAGGAACGAAGGAAAGTTCCGAAGGGACATCGTGCTGGCGGACCGAGAGACCGGACAGGTATTCAACCCCAAGTTCCGCCAGATCTATATTGAGCTTCCCCGATTCAACAAAGAGGAGGAAGAATGCGAGACCGATTTTGAACGTTGGATTTATGTACTAAAGCATATGGACACATTAGACAGAATGCCCTTCAAGGCACGCAAGGCCATCTTCGAGCGACTGGAGCGCATCGGATCGATGGCAAACCTCACCCCCAAACAACGGGCGCAGTACGAGGCAGAGTGGAAGATGTATAATGATTATTATAACACCTTGGACTTCGCCGTCGAGAAAGGTATCGAGAAAGGAATCGAGCAAGGCACCGCAAAAGGCAAAAAAGAAGAGAAATGCTCCATCGCCCTCAACTTAAAAAAGATGGGACTCAGCATGGAACAGATCGCCACGGCCACAGGTCTTTCCCGTGAAGAGATAGGGGCTTTAAAGTAAGGTGATAATTAGCATCAATATATACCGAACGCGGACAGCTGCCCGTTGTCTGCGTTTGGTTTATTTAATACCGACACTACCGATAATCCACCAGTAACTTTTCTGTTTCTTCCTACAGAGATGTATCCGGCTTTTAACCGTACCCAATGGTTCTTGAGTAATCTCGGCGATCTCTTGATATTTAAAGCCAGACAGATACAGCTGAAAAACAGCCAAGCTTTTTTTCAGGTAACGCACTTATTATATCCAATATCTCCTTGACATTTAAATTGCATTCCACCGCATACAAGTATTTTTTTTCAAAGTCGCATAGGATCGCGAGATTGTAACAGCCTTTTCAAACGGATTTAATCGTTTCGTAATACCCATGCCCTTTCTTCGCGTTCAGAATAAATAGGCAAAGATTGTGAGAAAGTTTATTGAAAAATTAGTGGAAGGAGGATTTTTGATCAGTGGAAGCGTCAGTAGCTTTACGATCTTGTTGATCATTGTCTTCTTATTTAAAGAGGCCGCAGGTCTTTTTAACAGCCCGGAGGTAGAGGAAGGATATATATTGGCCGTGAATCAGGAAAATCCGATCGTACATTTGTCGCCCGAGCAAATCATGGATGTCTTCGATGCCAATATCACCAATTGGGAAGATTTAAACGGAGAAAATCAAGATATACTTGTCTTCCGGTTCTCGGACCTAACCAACTATTATACGGAAGAAGAGCTAGGTGAAGAATTTCAATATGTTCCCGAGAAAATCAATGAACTTATCCATAAAGAGCCGGGGATTATCGCATTCTTTCCGGAACAATACAAGTCGGAGAACTTTACGGGAAAAATCATATCGGGAGCCACGATCAAGCCTTCGGAATTCTTTGGAGGGACGAAATGGTATCCGACCTCAACTCCCGCTCCGATCTTTGGGCTGATCCCTCTATTACTAGGAACGCTGTTGGTAAGTATAGGTGCGATCGCCTTATCCCTCCCCTTCGGAGTAGCGGTAGCGATCTATATGGCAGAGATCGCCAATACAAAAACACGCAATTTATTAAAACCGCTTATCGAGTTGCTGGCAGGTATTCCCTCAGTCGTTTATGGTTTCTTCGGATTGGTGGTGATCGTTCCCCTTATCCAAAAGACCTTAGACCTTCCGGTAGGCGAGACCGCTTTCGCCGGAAGCGTGGTTTTAGCGATCATGGCGTTACCGACCATCATCACGGTAGCGGAAGATGCTATGCGAACTACCCCACGAGCCATGAAAGAGGCTAGCTTGGCATTGGGAGCCACGCAATGGCAAACTATCTATAAAGTAATCATCCCCTACTCCATATCCGGTATCACGTCCGCCGTCGTATTAGGTATAGGACGTGCGATCGGTGAGACGATGGCCGTATTGATGGTAACCGGAAACGCCGCCGTTATCCCTACCTCGTTCTTCGAACCGGTACGGACAATTCCTGCCACGATAGCGGCGGAATTGGGTGAGGCTCCCGCAGGTGGAGCACATTACCAAGCCTTGTTTATGCTGGGAGCCGTGTTGTTCCTCATCACCTTGGGGTTGAGCATCGCCGTAGAATATATTTCATCCAAACGTAAAATTTAATTAAAGATATGGCACCTATTCAACATTTAGGGAATATAGACAAGAGAAAACGGGCCTCTCAACAGGTTGCTTTCGGTTTCTTTTCTTTTCTGAGTTATTTGGTCGTAGTGATCTTATTCGTCATCCTTGGGTTCATTATCCTAAAGGGAGCGAGCGTGATCAGTTGGGAATTCCTGACTGAGGCACCCCAAGAGGGCATGACCTCCGGAGGTATCTTTCCGGCTATCGTAGGTACGCTCTATCTGGTGATCGGAAGTAGCTTGATTAGTTTTCCTATCGGCATCATGAGTGGTATTTATATGAACGAGTACGCCACGAACGGGAAACTCATCCGTTTCATCCGTATCATGACGAATAACCTAAGCGGTGTCCCATCCGTTGTTTTCGGGTTATTTGGTATGTCTCTATTCGTAAGCACCTTGGGATGGGGAGACTCTATTATAGCGGGTTCGTTTACCTTGGCGCTAATGTCCTTGCCACTTATCATCCGTACGACGGAAGAGGCTTTGAAAAGTATCGATGATTCTTTCCGCCACGGTAGCCTAGCGTTAGGGGCTACGAAATTGCAGACCATCCGCAGGGTCGTGCTACCGATGGCGTTCCCCAATATTATTACGGGATTGATTCTTTCGATCGGGCGTGTGTCCGGAGAGACCGCTCCTATCCTTTTTACGGTGGCCGCTTATTTCTTGCCACAATTACCGAAAAGTATTTTCGACCAATGTATGGCATTACCCTATCACTTATATGTTATATCTACAAGCGGTACGGATATCGAGGCTTCCCGGGGGATGGCTTATGGCACGGCACTCGTACTGATTGTCATCGTATTATTAGTAAACCTTTTGGCAAATGCCTTGCGTAGTTATTTCGCCAAGAAGGTAAAAATGAATTAAAAAAATAAGACAATTATGATAAAGATTGATGCTAAAAACGTAGACTTTTATTATGGGGATTTCCATGCGTTGAAGAACATTTCCATGGAGATAGAGCCGAATACGTCCACCGCTTTCATCGGACCGTCCGGTTGCGGAAAGTCTACTTTCCTCCGCCTGTTCAACCGCATGAATGATTTGATTCCGGGCACTCGCATGGAAGGTCAGATCCTGATTGATGGAAGAGATATCTATACGAAAAGTGAGAAAGTGGATCGCTTACGTAAAAACGTGGGGATGGTTTTCCAGAAACCGAATCCTTTTCCTAAGACGATTTATGAGAATGTCGCTTATGGCCTGCGGGTAAACGGTGTCAACGATGAGAATTATATTGAGGAGACGGTGGTCAAGACTTTAAAGCAGGTCGTCCTTTGGGACGAGGTAAAGGATAAACTGAAAGAATCGGCATTCGCTCTTTCCGGCGGACAACAGCAACGTTTATGTATCGCCCGTGCCTTGGCGATCTCGCCCTCTATCCTATTGATGGACGAGCCGACTTCCGCGTTGGACCCGATTTCAACCAGCAAGATCGAGGATTTAATACATGAGCTGAAAAATGATTATACGATCGTAATCGTTACCCATAATATGCAACAAGCGGCTCGTGTTAGCGACAAGACCGGATATTTCTATTTAGGGGAATTGATTGAATATGATAATACCCGGAAGATTTTCACCAATCCGGAGAAAGAGTCTACACAGAATTACATTACCGGACGGTTTGGGTAATTGAAAATTAAAAATTGAAAATTGAAAATTAGAAGAGTATGAAGGTTATAGAGCAGGAGATTCATTCTTTAAAAAATAGTATCAGCGAGATGTGGGCATTGGTTCACCAGCAATTATACAACGCAGGGGAGGCTATGCTTACCGGAGATAAGGAACTCGCTTATAAGGTAATCAGCCGGGAACGCCGGGTAAATGCTTTCGAGCTAAAGATCGACAGTGATTGCGAGGATATCATCGCCTTGTACGCACCGGTAGCGATCGACCTACGTTTCGTATTGGCGATGTATAAGATTAATACAAACCTAGAGCGTCTGGGAGATTTCGCAGAAAGCATCGCCCGTTTCGCAGGAAACCTTCCCGAGGGGGAACCGATTGACCCGCAACTGGTCAAGGAAACCCGGGTAGAAGAAATGCTGTCGGAGTTATTAAGCATGATCTCACTCACCAAAGAGGCTTTTGAGAAAGAAAGCTCAGAGATCGCTTCCCGTATCTTCTTGAAGGATAATTTGATCGATGAGATCAATCATAATTCTACCGCTATTATCGCCAAATATATAGAGGAGCATAAAGGTAGCGCATTGGCAGGGTTATATATGGCCGGTGTTATCCGGAAAATGGAACGTTTCGGAGATCATTGTACGAATATAGCGGAAGAGCTCATTTTCTATCTGGACGCTAAAGTCATGAAGCATATGGGCAAAACCGAGCAATAATTCGTATCTTCGCGGCCACTTTAATAATTAACATCAGTAAATGAAACGACTCACAGTGGCTTGGCTGTCGGCCTTCTTATTTATCGGTTCCGCGTTAACGTCTTACGCTCAGACAAATTCTCCGATCCCAGAGCGGGATTCTTCTTCGGTATCTCTTTTTGAATACGCGACTAAGATTCCGAAACGCAACAAGGTTTTCAATCTGGACTTGGAGATGCACGCAGGATTCAACGCGGACTTTTTCTCGGGGAAGCTGGATGAAGCCGCCTTTCGTTTCAGGGATGTCAAAATTGATGTTACCGGAGAAGTGAACGATCGGTTATTCTATTGGTATCGCCAAACGCTGAATGGCGGTTATGAGGGACAAGCCTTGGAGAATTTGAATGAGTCGATCGAATATGCGTATATTGGCTATAAACTGAATGAGCGTTTTACCTTAACCGCCGGAAAACAAGATGTGTTCTACGGTGGTTTTGAGTACGACGAGAATCCTTTGCTTATTTATGAGTATAGCGATATGAATGAATACTCCCTTTGCTACCTTACGGGAATCGGGCTGGGGTATCAGCCGAATGAGTCACAAGAGATCCGCTTACAGGTGACGAACAGTCGTATGGGATCGATGGAAGATGAGTATGGACGTCTGCCGGAAGGATTTAAGAAACCGAGAGTTCCCTTGTTTTACACATTGAACTGGAACGGTAACTTTCTGGATGAGTTGATTCATTTACGGTACTCCGTATCCGCCGCGGAGCAAGCCCAAGGGAAATATATGTATAGCGTCTTTACCGGTCAAAGTATAGAGGCCGGACCGGTCTATGCTTATTTCGATGTCATGTATTCACGAGGAAAATTAGACCCATTAGGATTATTGACCGAATTGACCCAGCCCGAAGTCTCCGGAGAGGAGGAACCGGAACCACCGGTTCGTATGCAAAACATCGATTATCTTTCGCTGGTGGGGGAAATACAGTATCGTTTCCATCCCAAATGGCAACTATTCGCGAAAGGAATGTATGAAAGCGCATCGATCTATAAAGCCTACGATGCTTACGAGAAAGGTAAATACCGTACGGCATGGGGGTATCAAGGAGGGCTTGAGTTCTATCCGATGGCCGATGATAATCTACATATCTTCTTGACCGCCATAGGTAAAAAATATAACCTATCCGAACGAGCGAAGGCGCTCGATGCCTCTCTGGACGACACCGCACGCCTTTCGATCGGTTTCATTTATAGATTACCGTTATATTAAATTTTTCTCATTTGTTGTAGAGACGCAGCATGCCGCGTCTCATCCCCTCAGAATGGTAACTTAGAATTGCAACACAAGCTCTTCCCCTTGTAACAAGTCCACTGTTACTTTTCCATCGACTACAGGTAGGGAAACCGGCTTTTGGTTCTTTTTGAGGCTCATGTTCGCGGAATTCGCCGGAAGCTTGATCTGGAAAGAACCGGGAACGATCGCTTTCAATCGAGCTTCCGTCAACAGACCTTCCGTCCATTTAGCCGACACCTCCCCGCCATTCCGGACTTTTAAACCGCTAAAGCTTCCATTTTTCCAAGCGGATGGCAAAGCGGGCAAGAACTCGATCAATCCGGATTGACTCTGTATCAGCATCTCCGCAATACCGGCTGTTCCTCCAAAATTACCATCGATCTGGAAAGGAGGATGGGCACAAAACAAATTAGGATAAGAGCCTCCTCCCTTCACCTCCTTCGTATGCTCATCTACACAGGGACGTAACAAATCACCCAGCAATTTATAAGCATGATCGCCATCCTGTAAACGGGCCCAGAAATTAATCTTCCAAGCCATAGACCAGCCCGTGCTTTGATCGCCACGGACCTCCAAGGATTTACGAGCCGCCTCTGCCAACTCCGGCGTATGCTCTATCGATATCTCATTCCCGGGATAAAGCCCATATAAATGAGAGACATGACGATGGGTAGGCTCTACCTCCTCATACGGCTCGAGCCATTCCATAATACGACCGTCTTTACCGATCGTCGTAGGCATCAAGCGATCTCGTTTCGCCGCCAACTCAGCAGCGAACGCGCTATCCACACCTAAAATCCCAGCGGCCTCAATGGTATTCGTAAATAATTCCCGCAAGATCTGATTATCCATCGTCGATCCGGCACAAATACTCACGACACTTCCGTTTGGCATTTTATAAGCGTTCTCCGGAGAGGTAGTAGGTGCCGTCACCAGATATTTAGTCCGGGGATCTTGCACCAGCATATCCACAAAGAATTGGGCAGCCCCTTTCATCGTCGGATAAACATCCCTTAAATACGCCTTATCTAATGTATACTGATAATGCGTGTACAAATGCTCGCATAGCCATGCGGCGGATGTATTCGTGGCTCCCCACGACGGATGTTCGCCCGGGGCGGTAAACTCCCAGACATTACCTAAAATATGCGTGACCCATCCCCGTGTGTTATAAAAAGCTTTGGCCGTACGTTCACCGCTAGGGACTTGCTGTTTCGTCCATTCGATTAGCGGAAGGTGCAACTCGGAAAGGTTCGTTACCTCCGCTGGCCAATGATTCATCTGTAAATTAATATTTAGGTGATAATCCCCGTTCCAAGGCGTATGAATCGTATTACACCACAAGCCCTGCAAATTCGGGGGCAGTAATCCCTGCCGGGTCGAGGAAATCAATAAATATCGACCGAACTGGAAATATAAAGCCGCCAATCCCGGATCGTTCTTATCTTGAGCGAAAGCGGCCAAACGCTCATGGATCGGAAGATGATCCCTTTCGCCTTTTCCCAAATCCAAAGAGACCCGATCAAACAGGGAGCGATAAGCGAGCGTATGTTCCCGGCGCAAGGTGGAGAAATCCTTAGATTCCGCTTGCGATAAGTATTTTTCCAAGAATTGTCCAGCGCCGTCTTTATCGAAATAATCCGTACCTAAACTTACCAAGATAATCGCTTCCGAGGCACTTCGCACCGATAAACTACTATCCGTTGCGGTCAAATCTCCCCCCTTCGGCAAGACGATACGGACACGAGAGGCGAAACGCATCCCTTTCATCTCCAACGTATCCACCCCGTCCGGCAATTGTCCCCGCATCAGCAAGTCCTTTCCGTCCAAAGAGATCGTCGCATGTTCCGGACGATTCATACCTAATGAGAAATTCAAGGCCCGATCCGCATCCGCTACCAAATGAATCACTCCCAGATCCCCGGAAAAAGAGGTAAACATTTCCCGTTGATAATTCACATTCCCCCTTTTAAAAGAGACGGAAGCGATAGCCTCGCTTAGGTTCAACCGCCTGCGATACTCAGCGATAGAATCCGATTCATTCGGATACATATATCTCAGCACTAGATTTCCGAATAATTGGTAACTCCCATACGGAGCGTTCGCACCGTCACCCAGATTACTCCCGGTCCCTTTGCAGACGAAAGTTTTATACATCAAATCCTGTGCCTCGTCATTCCGTCCCTCAAATAAGAGGCGACGAATATTCGCCAAAGAGTAATACGCATAAGGATTGTCCGTATCTTGCTTACTTCCGGACCACAGGGAGATCTCATTCAGGACCACATTCTCCCGCTCAATACCACCATCCGGCATCATACCGATACGGCCGTTTCCCAAAGGCAAAGTTTCTTCCCATATCTGCGCTGGTTGGTCAAAATAATAAGAGACCTCCTTCCCAGTCTGCATATCCGGCAAATTACAACCGAAAAGGAACGATAACAAAATCAAATAAAGTCCTTTCATATTCATACGATTATTCCTTGTTATTGTTTTTCCATCAAAAGCCGAAGAGGCGATCCACTGCAACCCGGGTTGCAGTATCACCCTAAAAGCTTTGCATATCACATAGTCGTTTATAATAGCCGTCCAAGGCTAACAACTCCTCGTGTTTGCCCCGTTCTACGATCTCACCCTCATGCATCACACAGATCTCATCCGCGTTACGGATCGTAGAGAGACGGTGGGCGATCACTACGGTCGTACGGTTCTTCATCAAGTTCTCCAACGCTTCTTGTACCAAACGTTCGGATTCCGTATCCAAGGCGGATGTGGCCTCATCCAAGATCAAGATCGGGGGATTCTTTAAGATCGCACGGGCGATACTGATTCGCTGGCGTTGTCCGCCGGACAGTTTTCCACCCCGGTCGCCGATATTGGTATCGTAACCTTTCTCACTCGCTATGATAAAATCGTGAGCGTTGGCGATGCGGGCGGCTTCCTCCACCTGTTCCATCGTAGCTCCTTCCACTCCAAAAGCGATATTGTTGAAGAAGGTATCGTTAAACAAGATAGCCTCTTGATTGACATTTCCCATCAATCCCCTAAGATCGAAAAGGGTGGCCTCACGGATATCCGTATCATCAATACGGATATTCCCTTTATTCACATCATAAAAGCGAGGCAATAGATCCACCAAGGTACTTTTACCCGAACCGGATTGACCGACCAAAGCCACGGTTGTTCCTTTCCGGATATCCAGATTGATTCCTTTCAAGACCCAAGCTTCCTGATATTTAAACCAAACATCTTTATAACTGATTTTCTCTTTCAAGGCGATCTTCTTCGGATGTTCCGGATCATGGATATCCGTCTCCGCCTTCAAGATCTTATCGACACGCTCCATAGAGGCCAGACCTTTCTGGATCGCATAAACCGACTTACTTAGATCTTTCGCGGGATTGATAATGCTATAGAAAATAACCAGATAATAAATAAACGTAGGAGCGTCGATCGGGCTATTCGCGCTCAAGATCAGCGTACCTCCATACCAAAGTACGATAGCGATCGTAACGGTTCCCAAAAACTCGCTCATCGGATGCGCCATTTGTTGGCGGCGATAGATACGGTTCGTCAACCGGCGGAAAGTATCATTGCTTCGCTCAAAGCGGTCTTGTATCTTCTTCTCGGCGTTAAAGGCCTTGATAATACGGAGTCCGCCTAATGTCTCCTCAATCTGGCTCATCAGGAATCCCCACTGTTGCTGTCCTTCCAAGGACTTCCGTTTCAACTTCTTGCCGACTTGTCCCATTACGTAACCCGCCAACGGCAGCAGGATCAAGACGAACACGGTAAGTTGCCAACTGATAGCGATCATACCCACCAGATAGATCACGATCAGGATCGGGTTCTTAAATAACATGTCCAATGAACTCATTATGGATGTCTCAATCTCGTTCACGTCTCCGGATACACGGGCGATAATATCCCCTTTTCGCTCCTCGGAGAAAAAGCTCAACGGCAACTGCGTAATCTTCTTGTTAATCTGATTACGGATATCACGAACGACTCCGGTTCGAATCGGGATCATCGTATAAAAAGCCAGATACATGGTCGCCACTTTCAAGAAAGTCGCCACGATCAGGAAGATTCCCAACATAATCAAGGCGAACGAACCGCCGTGTACCTCTATCAGATCGGATACATACCAAAAAAAGTTATTTTTGATCAACTCCGGCAAGGCTTTCCACGACTCCCAGCTTCCCGCGTTAAAATTCCAATCCATAAAGGTGTAATTCCCCTCATCCATCTTAAACAAGATCTGAAGGATCGGGATAATCAAGGCGAAAGAAAACAGGTTCAAGATAGCGGAAAGTACATTGAACACGATGTTCAGAACCATATACTTTTTGTAAGGGGGAACGAAACGCTTTAAAATACGTATGAAATCTCTCATAAATTGATCTGTTACATTGAAGTGGCAAAGATACAAAAAGTCATCACATTTTCTTACGCATTCGCATGCAACTATTTTGCTGCCCCATTCATCAAATAAATAGAATCGTAAATAAAAATAATTTACACCATGAAAAGGATGCACTTGCAATTGTTGAAAAAAGCCAACTGCGTATTGGCGAGTTTATTAATGCTTTTAGGTTTCTCCTGCACTGACGACGAGGGAGAAGGTCCCATAATTTGTGAATATGGCACTCCTTACGCCAATTTTCAGATAAAAGGAAAAGTCGTGGATACAAACGATAATCCGATACCTAACGCCCAAATACGTATCAATCGAAATGACGCAAGAATTTATCCTTACGGATGGCTGCATACCGATACCGTAAGGACCAACGCTAACGGAGAGTTTGATTGGAAGAAAACTGATTTTCCAATCCTAAAATACCGATTCATCACGGAAGACATAGATGAAGAAATGAACGGAGGACAATTCGCATCCGATACGACTCAAGTAATCTTCGACAGCGAGGAACTTACTGGAGGTGATGGATGGTACGAAGGTAGTGCCTCTAAGGAAATCAAGATCACACTTAAGGAATATGTAGATACACATACGGAACCTTACGCATTGTACACGATCTACGGAAAAGTAACTGATGATCAAGGCTATCCGCTGGCCGGAGTCGCAATCTTAACCTCACCGGCATATACCCCTACTCAAGAGGACGACCTTTCCAGCTTTCCGGCTATCACGGATGAGACCGGACGATATCAATTCACCTACGATAAGGCTACGGCTATCGAACATACCATCTACACAAAATTATCTTCGTATTGGAATGACCCAAACGCTTGCAAAACTGATTCTATTATCGTAAATTTCGCCGAAATTGAATTATCACAAGGGAAAGGGATGTTAATGGGTAAAGGATCAAAAGAAATTAACTTCCAACTAACACGCAAAAACTAGAAAATGGAAACAGTGTATCATTCCATATTAAAAGGTTTTAACTGGATTTTAGCGGGGCTTCTTTCTCTACTAGGCTTCAGCGTTACTTCCTGTGGCGCTACAGATGAGTATGGTAGCCCCTACGCAGAATACGAGTTGAAAGGAAAAGTTACAGATATGAACGGAGATCCCATCCAAGGAATAGAGATCAACTATGGGGGCATATATAATAACGTATTATCTCCCTCATATATAAGCGAAATATATAAATCGCCCCAAACCCAAAAAGACGGAAGTTACGATATAAAATTCGAGGATTCCCCAATGGGTATCGTACGCATTATCGCTAAAGATATTGACGGGCCTGAAAACGGATCATTCGAGACGGATTCGATAGATGTCAAGATCGAAGGATTTGAGGGAGGTAAATCTTGGTTCCATGGGAAAGCGGAGGTTAACATCCCCGACATCAAACTTAAAGAGAAAAAAGAATAAAATATGGACAAACGCCCAAACATCAAAAAACGTATCGCCCTAGAGCTTTTTCGAAGTATCAAGAAGAACAGGGCTAAATTACATGAATTGCGTACACTCTTTTGGGAGTGTACGCTTCGTTGTAATGTATCCTGCCGTCATTGCGGGAGCGATTGCCATGTCTCGGCCTCTGTCCCGGATATGCCTGTCGAAGACTTCCTGAAAGTCATAGACGATATCACGCCTTACGTCGAGCCGAACAAAGTGCTCGTCATCTTTACCGGAGGCGAGGCGCTGGTTCGTAAGGATATCGAGAAATGCGGGTTGGAACTGTATCGCAGGGGATATCCTTGGGGGATCGTCTCCAATGGTTATCTGATGACCCGGGAACGGCTCGACTCGCTCTTGGCTTCCGGATTGCACTCGGCGACTATCAGCTTGGATGGTTTCGAGGAAGCGCATAACTGGCTTCGCCGTAATCTTAAAAGTTTCGAGAAGGCACTGAATGCCATCTGTATGTTGGCCGAGGAAAAGGAGATCATCTGGGATGTGGTGACTTGCGTAAACCAACACAACTTCAAGGATTTGATGCTCTTCAAGGATTTTTTGATCGAGATGGGCGTAAAACGGTGGCGTATCTTTACGATCTTCCCAGTTGGACGTGCCGCGACTGAGACCGATTTGCTACTGACGAACGAGCAGTTCACATGGCTCATGAACTTCATCCGCTTCTGCCGGAAAGAGGGTAAGATACACGTTAGCTACGGCTGTGAGGGCTTCCTCGGGAATTATGAGGCAGAGGTGAGAGACTCGATTTTCCAATGCAACGCCGGTATCAATACGGCCTCTGTCCTCGCTGATGGCGCTATCTCCGGTTGTCCCAGTATACGGGCGAACTTCCACCAAGGGAACATCTATAAAGACGATTTCATTGATATCTGGAATAATGAGTTTAAACCGTATCGTAACCGCCAGTGGGCTAAAAAAGGGGAATGCGCGGATTGTAAGATGTTCCGTTATTGCGAAGGCAACGGGATGCACTTATACGATGATGAGGGGAATCTGCTCGTATGCCACTATAAAAGGCTAGTTGACAGTTGACAACTGTCAACTAATTCCTATCTTTGCCCTAGTTAATATTCTAAAATAAGCAATCGTATGAAAAACACTTTCATCCTTTGTGCCTTTCTGGCACTAAGTTCTTTTACCGTAGCCCAGCAATCCGAGAAATACCCGCTAGGCGACTATACGGAATTGACCGACACGAAACCGCATGACAGCGACGAGATCTGGGACAAGTTATCGGCCCCAACCCAATTAAGCTGGGGCACGACCGATATACGATATCCGAAACTCAGTATTCCCGATGTCAAGAAAAGCAATCGCTGGCAGACGAAAGCATGGAAAGGGGAACGGGTAAACGCACAAGCCGTGTTATGGACCAAGGTGGGACTCGAGGATGCCTCTATCACCGTGAGCGACTTAAAGAGCGGTTCTTCCATCATCCCATCCTCCGCTATCATGACGAACTTTGTCCGTTACGTCATGACCGATGAGTTGAATAAAGACCGTAAAGGCGGTTGCGGCCACCGAGAGAATAAGGCGGAATGGGATTCCTCCGTCGTAGCCGATGTATTGGATATCGTAAAGATCCGTGATATCAAGGCACACACCACCCAGCCGATCTGGATGAATATCTGGGTACCTCAATCCGCAAAAGCCGGTAAATATAAAGGGACATTGACCGTCACGGGAAAAAATGCCTCCCCCATGGAATTACAAATAGAAGTGGACGTATTGAACCGCACGCTTCCTGCCCCGAAGGACTGGGCTTTCCATCTGGACTTATGGCAGAACCCGTATTCCGTGGCCCGTTACTACCAAGTTCCTCTTTGGAGTAAAGAGCATTTCGACGCTATGCGCCCGATCATGAAGATGTTGGCGAACGCCGGACAGCGCGCTATCACCACCAGTATCATGCATAAACCTTGGGCCGGACAGACCGAGGATCATTTCGACAGCATGATCACCCGGATCAAGAAGATAGACGGCACTTGGGCATATGATTACGCCGTCTTCGACAAATGGGTGGAATTCATGATGAACGAGATCGGTATCGATGATATGATCAGTTGCTACACCATGATCCCTTGGGCTTTATCTTTCGATTATTACGACGAGGCGACAAATCGTGTACAATTTCTCAACACGAAACCGGGTGACGCCGCTTACGCAGACTATTGGGGTACTTTCCTAAAAGATTTCTCCCGCCACCTTCGCAAGAAAGGTTGGTTCGAGAAAACCGCTATCTCTATGGACGAGCGTCCGATGGAGGCGATGCGTGAGGCGATCAAGGTTATCAAGCAAGCCGATCCGGAGTTCAAGATCACGCTGGCCGGAAATTATCATCCGGAAATTCAATCGGACTTATACTATTTAAGTATTCCCTATGGGCATAAATTCCCAGAAGACGTAAAGGCTGCCCGTGATAAAGCGGGACAGATCAGTACCGTTTATACCTGTTGCGCGGAAGCGTTCCCGAATACCTTCACCTTCTCCGACCCGGCGGAAGCGGCATGGACGGTCTTGCACGCCGTAGCCGGTGGTTACGACGGTTATCTACGTTGGGCAGTTAATAGCTGGACCGCCGATCCTCTGCGTGACTCGCGTTTCCGCACTTGGGCGGCAGGCGATACATACAGTATTTATCCCGGTCCACGCAGTAGCATTCGCTTCGAACGTTTGGTCGAGGGTATACAAGATTGCGAGAAGATCCGCATCCTCCGGGAAGAGCTGACAACGAAAGGAGCTAAAGGCAAACTCGAGAAGTTGAACAAGACGGTTGCCAAGATCACTCCGGAAGGTTTATCCGAGACACAAGAATCCGCTACGCAGATGGTTAATGAGATTCATAAACTTCTGAATACATTATAAATAGTACAGGACGCAGACTACGCAGAGCACGCAGTCTGCGTCCCCTAAATATATCATCAACCCCCTACAATGTTTGATATTCATCAAAAAACGAAATCCTTACCTCCGATACCTTTCTTTTTCTTTGTCCGCCTCGATTCCTTCGCCTATTTTTGGGGTGCTGAAAAACACAAAAACCATTCTATATGAACAAACTATTAATGGGCGCATGCCTTACGATGGCCATGCAAGTAGGGCACTCCCAAACCTTGCCGCAATTGGGTAAAGATCCTATCGAGAAAGTCGTAGCCGCCATGACTGCCGAAGAGAAAGTATCCCTGTTAGTCGGAACCGGAATGCCCGGGTTCGGCGGCCAATCAGCCGTAGTCGGCAGCACGCAAAATATAGTGCCGGGAGCCGCCGGAACGACCTTCCCGATCGAACGTCTGGGAATCCCCGCTATCGTAGTGGCCGACGGTCCCGCCGGATTACGTATCTCCCCGACTCGCAAGGGGAACGAGGCGACCTATTATTGCACGGCATTCCCGGTCGCTACCTTGCTAGCCTCCACATGGAACACCGCATTAGTCAAAAACGTAGGCAACGCCATGGGCGACGAGGTGAAAGAATACGGCTGCGACGTACTCTTGGCCCCCGCACTGAATATCCACCGAAGCCCTCTCTGCGGACGTAACTTCGAGTATTATTCCGAAGATCCCTACTTGACGGGCCGGATAGCGACAGCGATGGTAAACGGTATCCAAAGCAATGGCGTGGGAACCTCCATCAAGCATTTCGCCGTCAATAATCAAGAGACCAACCGGACAGGAACGGATGCCCGCCTCACCCCTCGTGCCTTGCGGGAGATTTACCTAAGAGGTTTCGAGATGGTCGTAAAAGAGGCAAGCCCGTGGACGGTCATGTCTTCCTACAATAAGATAAATGGTGAGTATGCCTCCGAAAGCCGTGATTTGCTAACGACCATCCTCCGTGACGAATGGGGTTTTAGCGGCCTTGTCATGACCGACTGGTTTGGCGGCAAGAACGCCCCCGCCCAGATCCACGCCGGAAACGATCTGCTGATGCCCGGACGGCCGGACCAGAAAGAGGCCCTCCTAAAAGCGCTTGAGGACGGTTCTCTCTCTATCGAAGACGTGGATACGGACGTAACCCGTGTATTACGACTGATCCTTCAATCCCCCCGCTTTGCCCAATACGCCTATTCCGACAAACCGGACCTGAAAGCTCACGCCGAGGTAACCCGTGCGTCCGCTTCCGAAGGTATGGTTTTATTAAAGAATACGAATAATGCCTTGCCGCTGGCCCCGGGTATCAAGAAGATAGCGGCTTACGGTACCACCTCGTACGATTTTATCGCCGGAGGCACCGGTAGCGGCGACGTGAACGAGGCTTATACCGTATCCCTCGTGGAAGGTCTGGAGAACGCCGGTTATACCATGGACGCCGAAGTGAAAGCCTTATACGAGAAATACAGTACCGAGGAAAAGGCGAAACAGCCGAAAGACACGAGTCCCGCCGCCGCTTTCTTCAACCACCCTCGTATCCCGGAGTTCGTACCGGATGCCGCAGGGCTGGCCGCTAAGGCGAAAGAGGCGGATATCGCCTTCGTTACGATAGGCCGTAGCTCGGGAGAGTTCCAAGACCGGAAGATCGAGGGAGATTTCAACCTGACGGAGGATGAGCGAGCGTTGATCCAATCGGTTTCCGACGCTTTCCATAAGGAAGGGAAGAAGGTGGTCGTAATCTTGAATATCGGGGGCGTGATCGAGACCGCCAGCTGGAAATCGGAACCGGACGCCATCCTATTGGCTTGGCAAGCCGGGCAGGAAGGGGGTAACACGGTAGCCGATATCCTGTCCGGAAAGGTGAATCCTTCCGGTAAGCTCCCGATGACTTTCCCCGTGAGCATCGCCGACGTAGCCTCCACGAAGAATTTCCCGGACGCTTCGGGTATCGACCTGAAAGAAATGTTAGCCGGCTTCATGGGAGGAGGCCCGGAGCATACGGATCGTAAGAATATTGACTATACCAACTACGAGGAGGGTATCTACGTGGGCTACCGTTACTTCGATACGTTCGGCGTGCCCGTCTCCTATCCGTTTGGCTACGGACAGTCGTATACGACTTTCAATTATTCGAGCTTGAAAGTGTTCATGGGCGATACGGACTACAGCATCAGTTGCACGATCACGAACAATGGCCCGGTAGCCGGGAAGGAAGTGGTCCAGCTATATATCTCCGCCCCCGGCAAGAGCATGGATAAACCGGCGAAAGAGTTGAGAGGTTTCGCCAAGACCCAACTCCTCCAGCCGGGCGAGAGCCGTGAGATCATCTTCAAGGTGAAAGATACGGATCTGGCCTCCTTCGACGAGAGCGCCAGTCATTGGGTCGTAGAGTCCGGTAAATATGAGGCGCAGATCGGTTCCTCCGCCGCCGACATCCGCCTAAGGGATTCCTTCAACGTGAAGGGGCGGGTAACGGAGAAGGTTCATGCGGTACTGTTGCCCGGCGAGAGGATCGATCTTCTGAAAAGATAAGCCCGGAGGTATCTACCTAGTTATCGGGAGGGCGGGGTATCAACCTCGCCCTCTACTTATTAATCACCCGGCTGTTCCGGCTCTAAGAAAGTAAGGTAGGTCTCCACACGCCCCTCCAGCTTCGCCTCCATGGTCCCTTGCTCCGACACGAAGAGATATTTGTCCTTTTTCTCTTCCTCGGTCCATGTATCGGGAGTGTACGCAGCGATCTTCCGGTCGCCGGCAGTCCTCATGAAATAGATAGCGGGCAGAAGGCCGTTCAGTTGGATCTGGTTCGGGTCGATATAGCGTTCCTCGTATTGTCGCAAGAAACGCGAGTTCACCCTCTCCAGCCGGAAGCGGTCGAGATTATTCATAAACAGGTAATCCGTGCCTTCATCTCCCGGCAGGGAGGTGTAGATCATAGATGAGACTTTCACGGCACCCGCCGGTGTCGTGTACAAATAATAGAAATATACAGTCCATGTATTCTTGGAGCGGGTTTGAAGGGTATGTGTCTCCTGCAAGGAATGCAAGGCCCAAAATCCCGGGGGTGTGCATCTCACCCTTTGTACGAATTTATCCTTCGCGATTTCCACTCTTCCCCGGATCTCCAGAAAGTCCTTATAGGCCACTGCCTCTATTTCCTCGTTTGTCATTGATGGCGTAAACATGATTATTTTTAATTTTTAAGGTAAAGAGACATAAAGGTACGATTATAAATGGGGATTCCAAGGGTTTCAAGACATAATGAGAAAATAAACGCTAAACTCTTACGGTATCACGGATCATCAAAAGGCCATAACGACCTCTAATGATCCGTCATCCCGCACTCAAACGCCAAACTATTTGAAGATCAATTATCCCTTTGGGACAAGATCAAGGTCCTTATTGTTACAGGTATTTATCAATCCCGTTCTCACAAAAAATAGCATTCCGCCGATTTCGTTCATCCTTATAAGTAAAATTCCGCTCCAAGTTGTACATAAATTTATCCTCATGCCAAAGATGATAGACAATACCAGAGAACTTTAAATAACGTTTCTTACAACCACTATTTAACAAACGATTCCCTAAATCCTCATCCTCACCTCCCCAGCCTTCAAAGAATTCGTCATAGCCATTAATCCTCAAGATATCTTCCTTAAAAAAAGAGATATTACAGCCTAACGCAGGAGATCTTCGTTTCCTATAACGTTCCGACAAAAACAGAGACAACATCAAGAAATGAATCGCATTCTCAGGTTTACTTTCAATCCCTCTTGTCCAAGGTTTGATAGGCCGATAAATCCCTTCTTCACAAATACATTCCGTAAGCCTCCTTCCCAGATTCACACGCCCCCCTTTCAAATAATGCCCTTTACGAGCGAAAGAAACATGATCCTCTACAAACCTCGGATGCAGGAACACATCCCCATCAATCTCTATTATATATTCACCAATAGCTCGAGCCATACACTTATTCCTCATCATGGCAAGCCGAAATCCTTTATCCTCATGCCAAAGATGTATGATAGGGATAGGGCTATGAGATTTAAATACATCAATTAAGATCTTGGTATCCTCGGTCGAGCCATCATCTCCAATAATAATCTCATCCGGTTTGTAAGTTTGATGAAAAACACTGTCCAAACACACACGCAACGTCTCTGGACGATTATAGGTAGAAATGATCAATGATACTCTCATTCTTTCAAAGTATAACCTTCCGTGTCCCCAACCGGCAGAGGTTAAAAAAAGAAGCGTGGGAACCATCGTCTATTACTGTACTGAGGCTCTGGACTGCCCTTACCCAATAATAAGACAATGATCCCACGCCTTATACAAGTATATAGTCCACCCATCCCTAGGTAGGTATATAACAGATAAAGCGCAGGAGCCATTTTCCTATTATCTTGGGTAATGAAATTGTCCAGATTCCAGTACAAGATAATATCGAAACGCTTCTACGTTATTTTTCCAATACGTCGCAAAGATAGTATTTTTTAAGAGCGCAAAAAATATCCCGCTATTTTTTCTTCCGGATTTCTAAAAACGGGCATCAAACGGTGAAAGATCACTTTTAGAAATCTAAAAGACATTTTGCGAGGGTGAAAACAGGTTTCCGGATTTCTAAAAATGATCTCGCGACACTTAAAAGCCGTTTTCAGATTTCTAGAAACGATTTTTCAACGCTTAAAAGTCGTTTTTAGATTCCTTGAAGGCATTTTTCAGCATTTGAACGGCAAACCATAAAAATTAGGGCCTAAAACCTAGCCTCGTAAAGATTATTTGCCTACATTGCCTCTCATTAATCTTAAAAATCAATATCATGAGCAATTACACGAAAGTTAAAAACATCATGCTCTACGTACTTAACAACGCCGAGTACCTCTCCTTCATGAACCACGTCCTCGACCTAGCCAACGGGAATAGCGGTGGCGGCGATTCCGAGTCCCCCGACGAGATCTCCCTGCTGGCCGGCAGCGACAGCATCCCCGAGCTGGGCCTCACCAAGGAATTCCTCGATACCTACGAGGCAGACCTCCTCGCCATGGCCGACGTGGTGGACGAGAGCCGCACCTCGCAGGAGACCGAACAAATGACCTTGCACGAGACGAACCGCGACAACCTCGCCATCTATATCATCACCCGTATCTCGCGCGCCGGCACGCTCCCGCTGGAGGCCGAGCGTGACGCGGGCAAGTACCTATACAAGGTCATCAAGCCTTATAACGGCATCGCCCGCCTCCCCATGGCGCAGGAGACCGCCAAGATAAAGGGCCTCTTGCTGGATTTGCGCAAGGACGAGAACAAGCCGTACGTCACCACGCTCGGCCTCGACGCTTACCTCGCCGAACTGGAGAAAGAGAATAACGCCTACGACCGCCTGTCGCAGCAACGCGTCCAAAACCGGACCACCTCCAAAAAGGAAAGCGGCACCAACCTGCGCAAGCGGATCGACGTGTATTATGACGATCTCACCCTGCTGGCCCAGTCCTATAGCGTAGCGAAGCCGTCCGAGAAGGCAACCGCCTTCATCGCCGCCCTCAACCAGCTGATCGCCGAGACCACCGCCGCCTACAACCAGCGCATGGCCGCCTCCAAGAAACCGGCGCCCGCTCCCGAGCCTACACCCGAGCCTACGCCCGGCGGAGACTCCGAGAGCCCGGACGAGATCTAACCGTCACGTCCCTCCCCCCGACGCAGAAGCGGGAAATAAAAAGAGAAGGAAAACAATTCCCCTTCTCTTTTTATTCCGTATATTTGCGAAGGAAATTCCTAAAACAGAGCGATATGGAGACAACGACATCATTAAAGACATTCGAGGTAACCATCCCCGAGAAATACGCCGACATCTTGAAGAAATTCATCACCTCGCTGGAAGGCAAGGTGAAGGCACAGAAGAAATCCGGATTGGACGAGGCCTTGGAGGACGTGAAGGCAGGAAGGATACACAAATACGAGAACTTTGAGGCATTCAAGCAAAAAATGCTAGAGCTATGACTTATACCGTACATACCACTTCCAAATTCGAACGTGACATCAAGCGGTGCAAGAAGCGGCACTTGGATATAAACCTCTTATTAGAGACTGTAGAAATCCTCAAAAATACCGGTTCCCTTCCCTCCCAATACCACCCGCATAGGCTATCCGGGAAATACGCGGGATTGTGGGAATGCCATATCCAAGGAGATTGGCTGCTGATATGGAGCCAAGACGACACGGAGCTAATCTTGCTTTTCCCCGATACCGGAACGCATTCAGACCTATTCTAAATAGAAAAAGCCGCCTCCCCATTATAGGAAGCGGCTTTTTTGTATCTAGTATTTACTTTTCCCGGATAAATATATTAATCGGCGTACCGGTAAAATCCCAGTTCTCGCGGATCTTGTTCTCAAGGAAACGTTTGTACGGGTCCTTGATCCATTGCGGCAAGTTACAGAAGAACACGAAAGAAGGCACGCTGCCCGCCGGAAGCTGGGTGATATATTTGATCTTGATATATTTGCCTTTCCACGCTGGGGGAGGATAATTCTCGATGATCGGAAGCATCACCTCGTTCAGCTTGGCCGTAGGGACACGCTTGGAGCGATTCTCGTAAACCTCCTTGGCGGTCTCCAGCACCTTCAGGATACGCTGCTTCGTCATGGCCGAGATAAACAAGATCGGGAAGTCGGTAAACGGAGCCAGACGCTCGCGGATAGCGGTCGTGTACGAGTCGATCACCTTCTGGCTCTTATCCTCGATCAAGTCCCACTTATTCACGCAAACCACCAATCCCTTCTTATTCTTCTGCACCAGCGAGAAGATATTCATATCCTGGCTCTCAATGCCCCTCGTAGCGTCCAACATCAGCACGCAAACATCCGAGTTCTCGATCGCACGGATCGAACGGATCACCGAGTAATACTCCAAGTCCTCATTCACCTTCCCCTTCTTACGGATACCCGCCGTATCCACCAAATAGAAGTTCAAGCCGAATTTATTATATTTCGTGTAGATGGAATCACGGGTCGTGCCCGCAATATCGGTAACGATATGCCGATCCTCGCCAATAAAAGCATTGATAAGAGAAGATTTTCCCGCGTTCGGGCGTCCTATAATCGCGATACGGGGCAACTCCTCCTCCAGTATCTCCACCTTCTCCTCGGGCAACGTCGCCACGATCTTATCCAGCAAATCCCCGGTATAAGAACCATTGATGGCCGAGATGCAGAAAGGATCTCCCAAGCCAAACGAGTAAAACTCCGCCGAGGCCGGATGCAGATCATAATTATCCGCCTTGTTCGCCACCACGATCACCGGCCGCTTGCAACGACGCAAGATCTGCGCCACCTCCATGTCCAGATCCGTGATGCCATTCAATACATCGACGACGAACAAGATCACGTCCGCCTCCTCGATAGCCACTTTTACCTGCTTGTTGATCTCCTCCTCGAAAACATCCTCCGAGTTAACCACCCATCCGCCTGTGTCAATCAGCGAAAACTCCTTGCCGGTCCACTCCACCTTGCCGTACTGACGGTCACGGGTAGTACCAGCCTCCTCGTTCACGATCGCCTGACGGGTACCCGTCAACCGGTTGAAAAGGGTGGACTTACCTACATTGGGTCTCCCCACTATCGCTACTATATTTCCCATAAATTCTCCTTTCGTATGCTATTATTAGTCCAGCTGATAACCGAAGTTCTTCAATATGTTGTCACGGTTACGCCAGTCTTTTTCCACTTTGACAAACATTTCCAAAAACACCTTCTTTCCGAAGAAACGTTCGATATCCTTCCGGGCCATAGCACCTACTTTCTTCAATGCTTGCCCTTGATGCCCGATGATAATCCCTTTCTGGGTATCACGCTCCACGATGATCAGCGCCTTGATATGGATCAGCTCATCATCCTCCTTGAACAACTCGACGACCACTTCTACCGCATAAGGTATTTCCTTCTGATAATATAACAAGATTTTCTCACGAATGATCTCTGTCACGAAGAAACGGGCCGGTTTATCGGTCAAGGCGTCTTTCTCGAAATAAGGCGGGGAATCAGGCATCAACTCCTCCACCCGACGCTTCACGTAATCTATATTGAAATTCGAAAGCGCGGAGATCGGGATGATCTCGGCCTTCGGAAGCAATTCCTTCCACTGGGCCACGAGCTTCTCCAGCTCCGGCTGATTGGTCTGGTCGATCTTATTGATCAACAAGAGAACCGGACACTCTATGCTCTGTACCCGTGCTAGGAACTCGTTATTTTTATCAATCGTCTCGACGACATCCGTCACGTACAACAGCACGTCGGCGTCGCCTAAGGCGGATTGAGAGAAATTAAGCATGGATTCCTGCAACTTATAATTCGGCCGCAAGACTCCCGGCGTGTCAGAATACACGATTTGCATATCGTCGGTATTCACGATACCCATAATACGATGCCTTGTCGTTTGCGCCTTCGAGGTGATAATAGAGATCCGCTCCCCGACCAAACGATTCATCAACGTAGACTTACCTACGTTTGGGTTTCCAACGATATTGACAAAACCCGATTTATGCTTTTTTTCCATCATACCCCCATTTCAGATAAACCGCTCCCCACGTAAAGCCCGCTCCAAAAGCGGCAAGGATCAGGTTATCTCCTTTTTTCAATTGATTCTCCCATTCCCATAGACAAATAGGAATCGTACCGGCGCTTGTGTTGCCATATTTCTGGATATTGATCATCACCTTATCCATATCTACGCCCAAGCGTTTCGCCGTAGCGTCGATAATCCGCAGGTTCGCTTGGTGAGGAACGATCCATGCGATATCATCATGCGTCAAGCCATTCTTCTCCGCGATCTCAGCGGCCACGTCCGCCATATAAGAAACCGCGTACTTGAACACCACACGTCCATCTTGATAAACGAAATGCTCACGGTTGTCCACCGTCTCGTGAGAAGGAGGATAAGCCGAGCCGCCCGATTTCATGATCAGATGCGGATAGCCTACGCCGTCTGTCCGTAAAATTGTATCCAAGATACCAAACTCCTCGGTAGTTGGCTCCAACAAGACCGCTCCGCAAGCATCCCCGAACAAAGGACAAGTAGAACGATCTTGATAATCTGTAATAGATGTCATCTTATCACCCGATACGACAACCACCTTCTTATAACGCCCCGAGCGAATATAATTAGCGCCCGTCTCCAAAGCATACAAGAAGCCTGCGCACGCACCTTGCATATCAAAAGTCATCGCGTTCTTACAACCTGTATGATAAGCGATGATAGAAGAAGTTGTCGGGAAATGATGATCCGGGGTAGTCGTAGCGGTCAAGACAACCTCTACTTCTTCCGGATTCAGGTTCGTTTTCTCGAGCAATTGCTTCACGGCCCGTATACCCATGTAAGAGAGTCCTACGCCCTCCCCTTTCAATATCCTGCGCTCCTTAATACCCACACGAGTCATGATCCACTCATCCGTCGTATCGACCATCTTGGAAATATCCTCATTCGTCAATACATCTTCAGGAACGTATCCACCCACTCCTGTGATAACCGCATTTATCTTATCCATAACTTTAAAAATAAAAGGACTACTTATCCCAATTAAAAAAAAGCCCTAAAAAAACTTTTAGGGCTATTTCTTTTGTTCATCAAACCATATAAGTTGACAAACTTACACAGCAGCTTCTTTTTCAATCGCTAATTTACCTCTGTAATAACCGCACTCACCACATACAGTGTGATAGATGTGCCATGCGCCACAGTTCGGGCAAATTGCCATTGTTGGAGCTACAGCCTTGTCATGAGTTCTTCTCTTGGCTGTTCTTGTCTTACCTTGTCTTCTTTTAGGATGTGCCATTGTTTTATTTATTTAATTGTTATCATTCTCTAGCAAACCTTTCAGAGCATCCCAACGAGGATCGGCAGGACTAGCGTTTCCGTCATCTTCCAACGCCAAATCATCACCTCCCATGTCATCCTCAAAATCGTCTTCGGTCTCATCCGAACTTCTGGCGGTATGTTTCTTCAATTTAGACGACATTGCCTTATTACATTTACCCGGCGCATGTACATGCTTCATGGGAACCGCCAAAGCGATAAACTCATACAGGAACCACGCCAAATTAATAGCGCCCTCCTCTTCCGGTATCACGACAACCTCATCACTTTCCTCGGCATATTCCTTGCCGAATTTTACCACCAGACGATTGTGGGTATCAATAGGAATTTCCATATCGTCCAAGCATCTATCGCATGGAACAACAACAACCCCTTCTATCTGAAAGTTCATCTCAAACATCATTGACGACCGTTTTACGGTAAGATGAACCTTCACTTTGCCCTTCTGGACCTCGGTTCCGTCAATGTCCACAAAAAACTTGTTCTCCAAAAGATACTCGAATTCGTGTACTCCCGGAGAGAGATTTTTCAAATCTACATTATATAATTTAAATTTCCCCAAAGCCTTTTAGTGTAAAAACCTTGCAAAGGTACGAAAAAACTAAATACAAAAACAATACCTTTATGCTTATTTTTTCCTATAATACGATTTAACCCTTATATTTCTTCAATTTTATACGAAAAGTCGTCCCTTTCCCTAGCTCCGAACTCTTCACGAAAATCTTTCCTCCTTGGAAGGACTCGATAATGCGCTTTACCAAGGACAAGCCTAATCCCCAGCCACGTTTCTTGGTCGTATACCCCGGATTGAAAACCGTCTTGAATTTTGATTTCGGGATACCTTTTCCGGTATCAGCCAAATCGATCAGCACGACCTTCTCTCTTTCCTCTACTTTTAGCGAAATCTCACCCTGCCCCTCCATGGCGTCCACCGCATTTTTCGTCAGGTTCTCGATTACCCAAGCGAACAGGGAATCATTCATTAAGACCAATATCGGCCGCTCCGGTAAATACGTATTGATTTTCACCTTCGAGGAAATACGGGTCTCCATGTATCCCAAAGCCGCACGGATGGATTCCACGATATTTGTCGGAACCGGATCTGGATCTGAACCGATTTTAGAGAAACGCTCCGCTATCGTTTGTAAGCGTTTCACATCCTTATCCATCTCTGTCAATAGAGAAGGATCTATATCTTTCGTTCGCAAATATTCAACCCAAGCGATTAGCGAGGATATAGGCGTTCCTAATTGGTGAGCCGTCTCTTTCGATAACCCCACCCACACTTTATTCTGTTCTGCCTTCTTTGTACTAGCCAAGGCTAAAAAAGCGATTAATATAAAAACAAATACAACTGATAATTGCGCATAGGGATAAACAAGCAGTCGCTTTAAGATAATCGAATCATCGTAATATAAATATTGGTAAGTACCATCCTCCATGTCAATTACGATCGGAGGATTTTTGGTTCTCAGTTCCTTAACCTTATTCGTCATGAACTGCGCTACATTCTTTTCCGGAATCTCTATATTATTATAAGAAACCACGCTATCCGTCTCACTGCATAATATAACAGGAATAGAAGTATTCCCTTGGATGATTTTTAGGATAAGATTCATATTAAGGCTTGGATTCTCACTGGTCATGACCCGGGTTGCCTCACTCCAAACCTCGATCTTCTGACGCTCTTCTCGGGCCAGATCTTTAATCAAGAGATCCGATACTACCACAGAAGCCATAGCGATCAATACAGCGGCAAAAATAAAGCCTAATTTCCATCTTTGACGAGAATCATATATGCTGCTCATAAATCAGAATCATTCGGTGAATTCTTAATATAACGGCAAGATACGAACTTTATTGTTCCCGATTCAGCAAACAATGAAATCTCACCCAGTTGTAAAGACGCAGCGTGCTGCGTCTCATCCCCTAGCAATAGTAACAATACTATCAGTCTGTAGTGAGCGAGGCACACCACGTCTCTACAACGGCTGGTGTATATACCAAAAAAAGGAGCCAATCTTTCGACTGACTCCTTTCACCTAAGACGGC
>OMGQ01000404.1_pt1 | contig 46557 bp, 38 predicted proteins | sample 1646071 | NCBI WGS metagenome assembly OMGQ01 (sample SAMN05578585, study PRJEB25193) | human gut metagenome | biome: Human Microbiome; feature: human-associated habitat; material: feces | host: Homo sapiens | place: USA:Birmingham
AAGTAACTATTAAATTTTATATAAGAATAATGGTATCTAAAGATACTATACGAGGGGTGTTGCATATGTATATCACAGAATTGGAAACCCCCGCCGTTTTGCTTGATTTGGATATTGCTGAAAAAAATCTTCAGACATACCAACAAGCATGTGACAAGTATAAAAAATCACTTTGGCCTATGGTCAAAACCCATAAAAGCAGTTCTCTGTTAAAGAAACAAATGGAATTGGGTGCAGAAGGCTTTTTGTGCGGCACCATAGACGAATGCGAAATGGCTGTGGAAGCTGGTGCAGGAAAAATCATGTATGCCTATCCCCCTGCCAATCCCAAAAACATCAGCCGTCTTGCTGTCCTTGCCCATAAGGCGGACATTATCATCCGCATTGACCATTTGGATGTAGCTCGTATGCTGGAAACTGCTGCGGAAAAAGAAGGCATTACATTTTTCTATTCTATTATTGTAGATATGGATTTCCACCGTTTTGGCGTTGCGCCTGCCAAGGTAGTTGCTTTTGCCCAGGAAATGAAGCAATTTTCTCACCTGAAGTTCTTCGGCATTTCCACACATCCCGGTCAGGTTTATGGCTGCACCACCCAAGCGGAACGTCAGTCCGTTGCAAAGCTGGAAACAGAAACCATGGGCAGTGTCGCAGCTGACCTGAAAGCTGCCGGATTTACAGACTTTTTTGTCACCAGCGGCTCCACACCCACATTTGCACTGACTGTAGACCAGCCGGAAATTCAGATTTATCATCCTGGCAATTACATCTATCATGATGCCATTCAGATTGCTTTGGGAAGTGCTACAGAAGCAGACTGTTCTCTTTCTGTGCTTGCTACCATTATTTCTCATCCTTCTGAAGATGTATTCCCTTGCGATGCAGGTGCAAAATGTCTGGGACTGGATCAGGGAGCACATGGCAGTGCCGCTGTTACCGGATTCGGCATTGTGAAAAACCATCCTGAATTAACGGTTTATGGTCTTTCTGAAGAAGTTGGCAAAATCAAAGTAAACGGTACCACTTCTCTGAAAATCGGCGATAAAATCCAGATTATCCCCAATCATTCCTGTTCTTCCGCCAACCTAACCAGCTGGCTGGTAGGTGTCAGAAATGATATGGTAACCGAACAAATTCCCGTGGATGTACGCGGAAATGCAAAACAGAAAAAATAATAGCAAAAAAAGAGGATATCCCTAGAAATTTTTTTGGGATACCCTCTTTTTTATTTGAGAACAGCTAATTATAACATCTGTTCTCTTCTCTTTCTGTTTTCATAAGTGGAAATATGAGAAAAACCAAGTTCTCGAAGCATTTGATATGTCTTTTCGATACCAAAAGCCAAGTCGGAAGCACGATGGGCATCAGAACCAACAGTCAATATCTTACCGCCGGATTCTCGATACCATTTCAGAACCTGGGGTGTGGGCAATGTTTCTCCCGTACCTTTATACAACCCTGATGTATTGACTTCAATGCCTTTTTCCCGTTCTATTAATATAGAAAACAAATCTTTATACTGCTTTTCAAAGGGACGCAAATCCACCTGTTTTTCCAACTGGCGATACAGATAACGCTGGGGCAATGTGATATGTCCCAATACATCAAAATCATAATCTTTTGCCAATGCAATTTCCGCATCTAAAAAGCGACCATACAGTTCTTCCAAGTCCACAGCGGCATAATCCAGCCGGTCTAATTCCAGATCTTTTTCCAGATTATGAATGGAGCCAATGATGAAATCAAAAGAATAGTTTTTCATCAATCGACGATATTCTTCTGGATTCGCTTGTGGCTGCCCCAATTCAATGCCATTGCGAATCACCAACTGCCCAGCATATTTCTGCTGCGCAGCCTCCATAGCTATCTGCCGTTTCTCCAAATCTATTTCATCTTCAAACACACCATGGGTCAAAAAGTCCGCATGGTCTGTAACAGCCAACTCCCGCAATCCCAACGCGATGGCCTTTTCACACATACGTTCCAATAATTCCTCACTGTCACAGGAAAATCCCGTATGGGTATGGTAATCACATAAAAACACCTGAACACCTCCAAATTTCTTCTATGGGCATTATACCCTACCATTTGGATGCTGGCAATAGACATTTTTTCAGCCATATAAAAACAGCGGCAGTTACCTGCCGCTGTCTGATTTCTATGAACTTAATGGATATCTACCCAAGATTCATAGCTGTCCTGATCTGCTCTTGTATAGTCATGACCATTTGCCGCTTCCATCATGGAGCCATATGCCCAGTGACCAAAGCTCAGATCGCTGAATGTATGCAGTTCATCCAGATGATCCATCATAAAGGACATATCTGCTGCACGGTTTTCCATACGGTTGATGACACTGGTTACTTCCGCACGAGTAATGTAACGGTCGGGACCAAATGTGCCGTCGGGATAACCGCTGATCCAGCCATTCTGTGTTGCGCCTGCAATTGCGCCATAGTACCACATATTTTGAGGTACGTCAGGGAAACTGCAAGCTGTGCCTTTTTCAGCATTTGCAAAATTCATCGCCATGGTAACAAATTCTGCACGAGTAATAGACGCATCAGGTTTGAATGTACCATCGGGATAACCGCTGATAACGCCCTTTCCTGCCAGAGTCATAACTGCTTTCGCATACCACTGGTTTGCAGGAACGTCTGTAAATGTTTTTGCATCACCTGTTTTGTCTGCCAGCAGGTTATAGAACATTGTCGCTGCTTCTGCACGGGTGATGGTCTTATCGGGACCAACAGTGCCATCGGGATAACCGCTGATGTATGCGCTGTGGCTTTCTGTTTCCGCATCTTTCCATACAGCATAGAGATCTACGCTGCTGCCGGGCATACGGAAGGTATCGCCTACTTTGTAGTCTACTTTGCCGTCTTCTTCCAGACTCCAGCCTGCCAGTACTTTGCCAACAGGTGAAGTGAATACGTTACCTTTTACAGTAACTGTTTCACCGGGGATGAATTTTCCGTCTTTTTCGGTTTCGTCATCGTTGTGATAACGAACGTAGTAGGTGTTGGAAGTGTGGCTGCCACCGGAGGATGAAGAGCCGTCTCCGCCACCTTCAGATTTTTCGCCCTGCCATACCAATGCAAAGGGACTGAAGCCAGACTGATCTACAGAAAAAGCAATACCGATTTCTGTTTTTTGAATTTTACCTGACAAATCTTCAATTTCACATGCTTCGATTGCAGCCTTTACATCTGCTGGTTCTGTAATACCATATTCACGATGCAAATCTTTGTAATGCAAAAGTTTAAATTCTGTATCTTGATCTGTATCTTTCGGATAAGGCAAATATACTGTAATCGGTTTTGTGCTAGAAACCCATGCATCCCCATTATTTCTGTCTACCAAATCCAGATAATGGAATGAGAACTGATTTGTCAAACCGTCAATTTCTTTATCCCACTGGATCATTTCATTGGCGCGCTTTTCCATCAATTCCTGACGACCATCATTTCCAGATGTCAACAAATCATCGTCCAGCAGAGAAATGCCGCTAATATCAGTAATTTTACGACTTGTATCATTGTTGATGTAGTAGATTGAACCACTTTCTACAACACCGATTGCATAGTCTTTTACGGGCATTGTCGGCGCTACATTCAGCAGTTCATTTACATTTGTACCGCTAATAGATTCATCCTGATCTGCGGTATAACGAATAATCAATTTGCCTTCTACTACTTCAACGTCATTTCCATTAATTTTGTAATCATCAGGAAGTGGATTGTTAAAAGCAATTCGATATTCACCGGGTTTTTTATCATTTACAATAGGATCTCCATTTGCATCCAAATATTGAATGCCTCCCAGTTTTTCTTTTAAACCTTCAATGTCATTGTATCCTTCAGGCAATCCTTCAATAACGTAATCTTCTGGCAGACCATTATTGGTATAATCCTCATCACCGCCTGTGTAAATGGTGATATCTGCTGGAGAAATTCTGTATTCATCACTATTTACCAACATTAAGGCATAAGAAGTACCGGGAGTCGGACCTGTTAAGGTAACATCAACAACAGGTTCGTTATCCACAGGTACCAGTGTCACATCACTTGCTGCCGGTGTGCCGTTTTCTTCCAAAGGAATGATGGCTGCATATAAACTATGTTCGTCCGGTTTAGCAAATATACTAGGATTAAGCTTAAAGTGGTAGGAATCCGTTTCCGTCTGGAACCACAGGGCATTGCTACCAACCACAGTCCAATTGGCATCCTTAGCTTCAATAGAATCTTTAATTGCATCTACAGCAGAGCTACTTGCATTACCAAGTTTGATATCCTTATAGTTATCATCCAAAGTTACATTGTAAGCTGGTAATTCAATAAGACTCTTAACATACAGGTCAATAGTTTTATTGCCATCAAGACCTCCTGGTGCAAATTCTACATGTCTCTGAGCATTGGTGGCAGATAAACTTTCAGCTTCCTTGAGTATTTTAATTTGTGCCTCTCCCTCATTGTTTTTCTGAATCGTTGCTGTACTCTCAATTTTAAGCAATGATTGAGTTGCCTTTGGCTCATATACCACCGCATAATCTGAACAGTTGGTAATTTCACCAGCAATTGTAACGGTGGATTGATCCTGTGCTCGAATACCAATACCCGTAATATTGGTAATGACACCCGTTTTAGTCACTGTAACCTCACCATCTGGTTTAGGACCATTGTTGGAAATCCAAAGTGCGGTCTTATTGAAACCATCAATGGTACCAGAGATTTCGATATTAGGTTTTCCCCCATTCAAATAGATTGCGGCAACATCTGTAGTAGTACATTGGGTAATATTTCCACCTTCCAGTAGTTTGAATGGAATTTCTCCACCACCTCTCAAACGGAAAAGAATATTTCCTGAGTCGCACCTAGTGACACTTCCGCCAATTTCTATTTTACCACCATTATTATCAACAAGACCTATCACATCAATGTCGCATACCATAGAATCCTTTTCTGTTGCAAATGTTGAGCCTTCCAACATAACAGCAACGTCACCCGCTTTTGATTCATCGCTTACAATTCTGGTAATGATCCCGTTTTTTCCAAGAGTAAATGTAGAATTTCCTCTGGCAGCCACAGCAATACCACCAAACCCGCCTAATGCTCCACCGCCTAAGCTACTACCTTTTTCTGGATCATATGTCATAACACTGTTTGCAGTGATATCTGTGATAGAACCACAAACGGTAGCAATACCACCGTCTTCAAGAAAAATTGCACGACCATCAATTCCACTAATCTCGGAACCTTCCTGCATCTCAATCTTGCCGCCCTGACTCCAAACCGCAGCGACGCCACCTTTACGTGAGCCAATCGTATCATCAATGATTTTACTACCGGTCTGCATGATCAGCGTACTGGTGCCATCTCCACCTTGACCGGGTCCACCAATACGAACCGCTGACATACCGCCAAAGTTCTTTAATGTAACTTTGTCCCCAAGTACGATTGTTCCACCATCACGGTAAGCCGCAATAATCGCATCTTGAACTTTGTTCTCATTAGGCTTACCGTTTAGCTGTTCTAAGTATTCTGCACCTTCAGTCTTCAAACCATCATCTAAAGTAATATCAATCAAAGTTAATTTCGCACCGTTGGCAACTTCGATCATTGCTGGATGATATCCACCACGGCGATCATTTTGCGGTATAAAACCTTCACCTCTAGCAATTGTATGACCATTACCATTGATTGTAATGTCTTTCGCATTGATAATCGCATACTTTGTAGATATCAGATCACTTTGTAATTCGATTGTATCCCCATCTTCTGCTGCTGCAACTGCATCTGCCAAGGATGTATATACACCCTCTCCACCTTGTGCATCTATTGTCAGAACCTTTCCTGCTTTCGGTGCCTTCAACAGCATTGCTTCTTCCTGTTCTTCTACTTCACATTCCCCTTCATGATCAGAAGGCAGAATACAGCCATCTTCATGTTCTCTTTCCGGCTGTTCATCTTCTGTCTTTTCTGCTGGTGCTGTCACGCAGTCACCCTCATGATCGGGAGCCAATGTGCAGCCGTCTTCATGCACGCTTTCCTGTTCTGTCACACAATCTCCTTCATGATCAGGAGCCAGTATGCAGCCTTCTACATGTACTTTTTCCGGCTGGGTTTCTTCTACATTTTCTGTCGGTGTTGTCACACAATTTCCTTCATGGTCAGGAGCCAATATGCAACCCTCTTCATGTACCCTTTCCAGCACTTCTTCTGTAATCGCATTTTCCGACGCTTCATTTTCCCCTGTTTCTGCTGCATATACCCCCTGAGGTATCACCATAGCAGCAGCCACAAGAAAAGCAAATGCCCGCCGTTTCCATAGTCCTTTCTTCATACCTTTCCTCCTTCTACTCTTTTCTTGACTCTCTTCTAAAAAACCTCTTCTCATAAATCACGCCCTTCCCAAGCCGCTGTCACATCATCTGCTTCCAGCAGCTTTTCATAATACTGCAAAAGTATAATAGAAATGTTTTCCTGTAATTCCTGTTGCGTCCGTTCGTATAAACCACGCAAACAACTCGGGGTTGCTTTTTCAGGCTTTACACCTGCGGACTGACACAACTGTTTCATGGAGGTATTGACTGCAACGCGATGCAGTTCTCCGCCTCTTTGCGCAACAAAAATTGGACCCTGACGAATCCCATTACGCGCACAATATGCCAACAGTTCTTTTTGCAGACCTGATGGTACCACAATCTTTCTGACATTTTCCCCCGTCGTAATTTCTCCTCTACCCTTTTTGATAAAACCAACGGTGACCTGAGGAAATTCTCTCAAAGAAACGCCTAGAACACAAATGGTCTTCATAATAAAATAAATTTGTTCTTTATTCATCTGTCTTGCAGCCTGAAGCAACCGAATATATTCACCACGACTTAAAACTGATTTTTCGACTTCTTCCAAACGAATGCAGGATACTTGCCAATTTCGTTCTCCAGCAAAATTCAAAAACTGGTTGACCACTGTCAGCCTACGGTTAATGGTGCGCACTGCCAAAATCTTTTCTTCCTGCATATATTCTTTCCATTGCTGCAACGTTTCCTTATGTAATGTGGTATCTGGCAACAGCCATTTTCGCAAAGCCAGCAATATCCGCCGATATTCTGCAATTGTTTCTGGTTTATTTCCGGCTTCTATCTTCTTCTGTAAAAATGCATTGATGTTTTCGACTGTTAATCTAATTTCTTCCATTCATTCTCACTTGTTTAAAACAAAATTTCCCTTCTGTAATATATTATTTTTTTGTTATATGTGAAGATTGTCGAATTTTCTTGACATATTGCGAAAAATGATGCCGCTTTATTGTAAAAATAAAAAAAGACATAAAAACAAAAACCGATATAAAAATTTTTCTGAAAATTATGCAATCGGTCTTATTTTTGTGTCTAATACTTGCCATTGTATGTAAAAAATGTTATATTTTAAATATGTAACTTCACCTCGAGCTGTAGCATTTGATATTTTTTATAACAGAAGGGAAATTCTGTTATAAAATCAACTTCATTTTTTCTAATTTTTCTTGGTGTTCTCGTCCACTTTCCATAATATAAATTCTTGTGGTCTCTATATTGCTGTGCCCCAGCAAATCTGCCAATTTGGCAATATCTTTTTCCAAACCATAAAACGTACGAGCAAATAAATGGCGTAAATTATGCGGAAATACCTTTTGCGGATTTACTTGCGCATCTTTACAGAGCTTTTTCATATCTGACCAGATATTACAACGATTTAACGGACGTCCTGTTCTAGTGCGAAATATCACTCCTGCTGTGATTCCTTTTTCTTTCACATAATGTTTCAGTTTCCGCTGCAGCTCCCCTGGCAGAAAAATCACACGCCGTTTGCCTTTGCAGTTCACCTCTGCTCTTCCTTTTTTTAAAGAATCCATTGTAATATACTGCAGTTCAGACACGCGAATTCCGGTGGCACATATGATCTGAATGACTAAGGACAATCTTTGATTCCCCTTTTTTTCTGCAGCATGCACCAAACGAGCATACTCAGCTTTTGTCAATTCTTTCTCTTCTTTGGCAAATATCTCCTTCTGAATCCGCAACAACTTCATGCGCAGATCATATCTGCCAAAAAAACAAAAAAAGCCATTGGCAGCGACCAATCTACCATTGACACCAGCAGGACAATATTTTTGTTCTAATTTCGCTTTCCATGATATCAGTTCTTCCTTGCTTTCGTTTTTCCCTGATAAAAAAGTCAGCAGTTCATATAATTCCCGTTTATATTTTTCCAATGTACCTGTACTTTTCTCCTGTTCTTTCAGATAGTGTAAATAAATTTCAATATTTTTTTGATTCAGACAATTTGCATTCATGTCAATCCCTCCTTAATCTACAGTCTGCAATATATCTCGTAAAAAATACATTGTAAAATTATTTCACCACAAATCTTTCTGTATATATTCGACAGCGTTATGCTATATAATTGTACAAAAAGGAGGACATAACTCCTTTTTTGTGGTATGATATCAAGAAAGACATTTGTCTTATTTTAACCTATATAGGAGGGAACCTTATGGAAAAAACATTTTGGAATCGCGTCAATAACAAAGAACTGCTTGAACAGGTGAGCGAAGGAAAAGAAGTCATCTGGATCAACGAAAACCAGGAAAAAACTGCTGATGCATTGGCAAAAATCAACATCACAATGGCAGATATTGACGATGCAGAAGCAAGATTGGCTCGTTTTGCGCCATTTATCAAGAAAGTCTTTCCTGAAACAGAACCTCAAAACGGCTTAATTGAATCTCCTCTGACCGAAATCCCTCATATGCAAAAACAGTTGGAAGAAGAATATACCACCTCCATTCCCGGACGTTTATTCTTAAAACAGGACAGCCATCTGGCAATTTCTGGCTCCGTCAAAGCAAGAGGCGGTATTTATGAAGTATTGAAACATGCAGAAGATCTGGCATTGGAACACGGAAAAATTAAACTGACAGATGATTATTCCGTATTTGCCTCTCCTGAATTCAAGGAATTTTTCAGCCAGTTTAAAATTCAGGTTGGTTCCACCGGCAATCTGGGCATGAGCATTGGCATCATGAGTGCAGCTCTTGGTTTCCATGTTATCGTACATATGTCTGCTGATGCGAAACAGTGGAAAAAAGATCTCCTTCGTCAGCGCGGTGCAGAAGTCATCGAATACAATGATGATTACAGCAAAGCCGTAGAAGTAGGCAGAAAAAATTCTGATGCTGATCCTTCCAGTTATTTTGTAGACGATGAAAACTCTGTAACACTGTTCCTTGGCTATGCCGTTGCCGCAAAGCGCATCCAGAAGCAGTTTGCAGAAAAAGGCATCACTGTGGATGCAGATCATCCTCTGTTTGTTTACATTCCCTGCGGTGTAGGCGGTGCCCCCGGCGGCGTTGCTTTCGGCTTCAAACAGCTTTTCGGCGACAATGTTCATGTTTTCTTCATCGAACCCACACAGGCACCTTGTATGCTGGTTGGTATGGCTTCCGGTCTGCAAAACGAAGTTTCCGTACAGGACTTTGGTCTGAGCGGTCAGACTCATGCCGATGGTTTGGCAGTTGGTCGTGCTTCCGGTTTTGTAGGCGGCGTCATGAAAAACCTGCTCTCTGGTATCCTTTCTCTGGAAGACTATCACATTTACGATCTCATGCGTGACATCGTTAATACAGAAGACATCTTTCTGGAACCTTCCGCTTGTGCATCCTTCTGGGGTCCTATTCAGCTGAAATCCCCCGAAATGCAGGCATATATCGAAAAAATGGGTCTGAAAGACAAAATGGCAAATGCTGTACATATTCCTTGGGCAACAGGTGGCAGTCTGGTTCCTGCGGAAATCCGTGAAGAATACATGCATACACATCTGAAATAAAATCTAATTCCAGATAACATCATTAAAACAAAAAGCCAGAAATCTATGGAGAAAATCCATAAATCTCTGGCTTTTTTCTTTCTAATTATTTTTTATTTCTGAAACAGACCTGTAAAATCAAATGTTGCAAAATAATCCGCGGGTGTTTCTGCACGGCGCAGCAGTTTCACATCGCCGTTTTCGCAAAGAAGCAGTTCAGCAGAGCGGAGTTTGCCATTATAGTTATACCCCATGGAATGTCCATGAGCACCTGTATCGTGGATATAAATCAAATCACCCATGTCGATCTTCGGCAGCATACGATCAATGGCAAATTTATCGTTGTTTTCGCAAAGACCGCCTGTGATATCATACTTATGGTCACAAGGCGCATTTTCTTTGCCCAGTACAGTGATATGGTGGTAAGCACCATACATAGCGGGACGCATCAGGTTGGCAGCGCAAGCATCCAGACCGATGTATTCTTTGTAGATATGTTTTTCATGGATGGCTTCCGCAACCAGCGCACCATAAGGTGCCAGCATATATCTGCCCATTTCTGTGAAGATAGCCACATCATCCATGCCGGCAGGAACCAGTACTTCTTCATATACGTTACGTACGCCTTCGCCGATTGCCATGATATCGCAGCCTTCTTCATCGGGCTGGTAAGGAATACCTACGCCACCGGAAAGATTGATAAAGGCAATGTGAATATCCAGTTCATTTTTCAGTTCCACTGCCAGTTCAAAGAGAATCTTGGACAGCATAGGATAATACACATTGGAGCTTGTGCTGCTGGCAAGGAAAGAGTGAATACCGAAGTGTTTCACACCTTTTTCTTTCAGCATGCGGAAAGCTTCTTTCATCTGTTCCTTTGTCATGCCGTATTTGGCATCGCCAGGGTTGTCCATGATTTCATTGCTTACCTGGAATACACCGCCGGGATTGTAACGACAGCATACGGTTTCAGGAATTGGCGCAATTTTTTCAAAGAAAGGAATATGGGTAATATCGTCAAAGTTGATGATAGCACCCAGTTTCGCTGCCAGAGCAAAATCTTCCGCAGGTGTCACATTGGAAGAAAACATAATCTGGTGTCCTGTTACGCCTACCGCTTCTGCAATCTGCAATTCTGTATAAGAAGAACAGTCTGCGCCACAGCCTTCTTCTTTCAGGATCTGCAAAATGCCGGGAGTAGGGGTTGCCTTCACGGCAAAATATTCTCGAAATCCTTTATTCCAGGAAAAGGCGCGGTTTACCGCACGAGCATTTTCCCGGATGCCTTTTTCATCATAAATATAAAAAGGTGTTGGATAAGTTTTCTTGATTTCCTGTATCTGTTCCAGTGAAACAAAAGGTTTTTTCATTTGTCTATCTCCATTTCTGCAAAATTTGATACAATTATATCAAATAATATCTGTAATTTCAACGACGATTCCCTTTTTTCTTCTTCTTTATCCACAGATAAAAAACCATTTTCTTTTCTTCGATACCCTTTCCTTTTAATCAAACTCTGTGTATAATATAATATTAAGAGAACGTGCATTTTAATTTAGTGAGGTATCTTATGAAACGCCGATCGAAAAACTTTGAATTTCATTTTACAATGATATTATACGATCTGTTCAAAACCATACTGGTTTTTCTCATCGCAACCACCTTCGCATTATGTCTGCAGGAAGCAGACGTTATGAATGATAATATTTTCGGAGTTTATATGCTGGCGGTTGCCATCACCTCCTCCATCACCAGCGGGTATTTCTGGGGGATTGTGGCATCCTTCTGCGGTGTTGTAGGGGTAAACTTCTTCTTCACCTTCCCCTACTTTGCACTGAACTTTACCCTTGCGGGGTATCCTGTCACATTTGGCATCCTGCTTTTGATGTCCATACTGACCAGTGCACTAACAGCCAAAGTTAAACAGGCAGCGATTTTGTCCTCCATTCGTGAAAAACGGGCAGAAAGTTTGAACTCCATGAGCAAAGCATTGCTCAGTGCAAACAACATTGATGAAATCATGCAGATCACCATTGACAGTGTCTATGCTGCCAACCAGTGCAGTGCGGTGCTCTACATTGGTTCCCCTATTTCACCTGAAAAAAAGGTAACGAAATATGTGAACGAAAAAGACGAATTGATTTTGGAAAGCATTTTGGAACAGCAGGTGGCAGAACAGGCATTCCAAAAAGGCGAAATGACAGGGCTGGGTACAGAAAAAACATCTCAGAATTGCCTTGGCACCTACATTCCCTTTTCCAATAAAGATAGAATTTATGGTGTTTTGGGGCTTTTATTCTCCAAAAACGGTTATATCGAAAATGACGCTTTACAGTTCGCCAACTTCATGACATCTCAGACCATTTTGGCTATCGACCGTCAGGAAATCGTTGACGAATCTCAGAAAATCTTATTGGAAAAAGAAAAGGAAAACATGCGGAGCAATCTGCTGCGTGCCATTTCTCATGACCTGCGGACACCATTGACCTGTATCCTTGGTTCCACAGCTACTTTGATGGAAAACCGTTCCATGCTGCAGGAAGATGTCTGCGACCGCTTGCTCAGCGACATTCATCATGACGCAGAATGGCTCATTCAAATGGTAGAAAACTTACTTTCTGTCACAAAGATCAGCGGCGAAGGCACAAAACTGAAAAAACAGGATGAAGTGGTAGAAGAAATCGTAGCGGAATCCGTCGCGAAAATCCAAAAACGTTTTCCTTCTTCACAAATCCGTGTTCGTGTACCGGACGAGCTGCTCTTGGTCCCCATGGATGCCATGCTCATTGAGCAGGTGCTCATCAATCTGATGGAAAACGCCATCCGGCATTCCGGTACGGGAAAACCTATCTATCTGACAGTAAAACATTTATGGCACCACGTTTATTTCTCTGTACTGGATCAGGGGATCGGTATCGAAGAAGAACGTCTGCCTCATATTTTTGACGGCACCACCAGCAGCAAGTCTTCAGATTCTTCCCGCGGTCTTGGCATCGGGCTGCCTATCTGCAAGACCATCATTTCTGCCCATGGCGGTGAAATCTATGCAAAAAACAACGAAAACGGCGGTGCGAATTTTACATTTGTGCTGCCCATGAAAGGAGAAGTTGAGAATGTCCAACAAACTGAAGATACTGGTTGTAGAGGATGAAGAAGCCATCAGCAACTTCATTGCCACAACTTTAAAAGCAAATGACTATAATGTAATCATGGCACGCACCGGCAAAGAAGCATTGTCCATGATTCCCTCCCACTGCCCTGATGTGATCCTGCTGGATCTTGGTTTGCCGGATATTGACGGCATCGACATTTTACAACAGATTCGGGAATGGTCTAATATTCCTGTTATCGTTGTTTCTGCAAGAACTGAAGAAGCAGACAAGGTAAAAGCATTGGATATGGGTGCTGACGATTATATTGCAAAACCATTTGGCACTTCCGAACTCCTTGCCAGAATTCGTACAGCTCTGCGCCATGTGGCAAAAGGCGGCAGCGGAAATGCCATTGGGGATGTCTTTACTTTACGCGGTCTGACCATCAACTTTGATAAACATCAAATTACTGTTGATGGTAAAGATGTTCACCTGACCCAGATCGAATTCAAAATCGTTTCTCTGCTGGCAAAAAGCGCTGGTCGTGTGCTGACATACGATTATATCATCACAGAATTGTGGGGTCCTTATGCCATCAAAGATAACCAGATTCTGCGGGTAAATATGGCAAACATCCGCCGAAAACTGGAAAAAAATCCTGCCCAGCCCCAATATATCTTTACAGAAGTTGGCGTTGGATACCGTATGGCTGAAGAATAGTTAAGAAAAAAGCCCGCTGTCAAAAATCCTATTGGCAAGCGGGCTTTTTTTCATATATTTAGGAAAACCATAGTTAGCTTAGATTATGCTTTCTGATCTACACTGTACATATGCGCAATCAGGTCAACAACTTTGTTGCTGTAACCCCATTCATTGTCGTACCATGCAATGAGTTTTACAAAGTTGTCATCCAGCATGATACCTGCTTTTTCATCAAAGATACAAGTATGGGAATCACCCAGCATATCAGAAGAAACCACATCATCTGCGATATAGCTTACGATACCTTTCATATATGTTTCAGATGCTTCTTTGATCTTTTTGCAGATTTCTTCATAAGTTGTATTTGTTTTCAGTCTTGCTGTCAAGACGACTACGGAAACGTCATTGGTAGGAACACGGAAAGACATACCTGTCATTTTGCCTTTCAGTTCGGGAATAACACGACCAACGGCTTTTGCTGCCCCTGTTGTGGAGGGAATAATGTTGTTAAATACGGAACGACCGGTTCTCCAGTCACGTCCTGCTCTGGCGTCAACTGCTTTCTGTTTTGCTGTTGCGGAATGGATGGTGGACATGAGCGCCTGTTCAATACCAAAGCTCTGGTGAATGATTTTTGCCAGAGGTGCCAGGCAGTTTGTAGTACAGGATGCGTTGGAAACGATGTCCATATCCGGTGTATATGTATCTTCATTTACGCCAATAACAAATGTAGGCATAATATCATCTTTGGAAGGAGCTGTCAGAATCACTTTCTTAGCGCCGCCCACTTTATGCAGGGCTGCTTTTTCCATTGTGTTGAAAGCGCCAGTGGATTCCACAATATATTCAGCACCGCAATCAGCCCAGCGAATCAGAGAAGCGTCGCTTTCACTGAACACATGGATATGCTGACCATTTACAATCAGTTCATTTTCGCCAATTTCGATATCGCCATCAAAACGACCGAAAATACTGTCGTATTTCAGCTGATATGCCATATAATCCAGTTCTGCATTACGCAGGTTGATACCACAAAGTTCAAATTCATCTCTTCTTTGCATCAATACACGAAATACCACTCTACCAATTCGACCGAAACCGTTAATGCCAACTTTGATTGCCATGCTATTCTCTCCTTTTTTTGTTTCGTAAAATTTCGATTGACACCCTTATTGTAGCACACAAGATTAAAATGTCATCGGTTTTCAGGAAAGTTTTTCTTTTTCGGAAGTATACACAGTTTTGGGACATTTTATGTCCCATCTCTTTATTGATATTGGACACTTTTTGTCCCACGTGATTTTGTTGAATTTGTATAAAGCAGATTGTATTGTTTTATATACATCAAACAAATATAGTTCCATTTTTCTATTTCCTACCCGTGGATAAAAAACAAAATATAGCTTTTCAAAAAGCCCTTAGATTTACATCCTGCTTTTTTACAGCAAAAAACCGCATCTGAAAAGATGCGGTTTTTCCATATTTCTTATTGATTGATCACCAGTTCTTGTCCCACATAGATGCGGTTTGGATTGGAAATCTGTTTTTTATTTGTTTCATAAATCTGTGTCCATTTGGAACCGTTGCCCAATTCTTTCTGGGCAATTTTCCACAGGCTGTCCCCTGCAACAACGGTATACAGTTTTGTGGCAGGCACTTCTGCTTCTGTCTTAGGAGCTTCTACTTCAGGTTCCACAGGTTTTTCAGGTTCTGTTGTTTCTTCCGGTACGGTTGTTTCAGGATTTTCAACGGGTTCGGAAACAATCTTGATTCTGCCCTGAGGTTCTGCATATGTTTCGTCGATGACACCACCCAGAGAATCCACATAGGAAATCAGCGCTTCCGCGTCTACAATGCCAGTATCCTGCACATAAGAGCCCTGTGTCAATACATAATAAGTATCGCCGCCTTCTGCCTGGAAGCTGTTCACTGCTACAGTGTAATTTGCTTTGGGATCAAAAGGTTTGCCGCCAATGCTTGTGATGGTCACACGGCTGCCGGGATTTGCAGGTGCGTAGTATGTAGAATCGGGATACTGTGCGCCATTTTCATAAGGCACTGCTGTATTGACAGTATATTCTGCCCCTGCAATCTGAGGGAAGCCACCAATGGCTGTAGGTGTGCAGAATGTGGATGCTTCCAGCACTTCCAGCAGCTGTTCACCAGTGATTGTCACCAGTGCAACGGTATTGCCATAAGGGAAAACAGTGTACAGGTCATTCATGGTGATTTCACCTGCAGGCACGCTTGCACGGATGCCGCCGCCGTTGGACAGCGCAACATCTACGCTGATGTCAAGTCCTTGTTCTTTCACATATTCTCTGCCGGCATACAGATAAGCATCTGCGGTAAAGTCACCCAAATTGGTTTCTTCTGTACGCACGCCGGGATCTTTCTGACCATTCAGGTCTACTTTCGTAGTCGCAAATACCTGGCTGTAATATCCATCTACTTCTGCCTGGTCTGCTGCTACCATTTTTGCAAGATTTTCATCATAGGTGCCATAGTTTGCTGCATAATCTGCCGCGCTGATGAGTTTTGCCGTTTCTTCACCAGTTGCTTTATCCACTACAACCGTACCTACATTGGCAAGATAAGAACCTGTGCTGACGATCATGGTATCGCCTACCATCTGACCGCCATCCATCACTGTATGGCTGTGACCGTCCACAATCAGATCAATGCCATCTACAGCTTCTGCCAAATCAGTGGAACGTCTGCCTGTGCTTTCTTCGTCCACACCCAGATGAGTCAGGGCGATGATATAATCACAGCCTTCTGCTTCCAGAGCATCTACCTGTGCCTGTGCACAATCAAACATTTCCTGTCCATCCAGGAATGTCAGGTCTTTGACACTGCTGGGGCTGGATTTTGTACGGGTTTCCGCTGTATCCAGACCAAAAATACCAACTTTCATGCCATCTGTTTCCACAATGGTATTTGCTTCAAAATAAGGGGTATCTGTTCCTTTTTTCAGCACATTGGCATCAATGATGGGAATATCCGCCGCTTTCAAAACTGCTGCTGTATCCTTCAGCGCTTCAAAACCAAAGTCAAATTCGTGGTTCCCCAAAGACACTGCGTCATAATCCGCTGCTGCCAGATATTCTGCAGCCTTCAAACCATTGCTGTGGTTTACCAACGTGGTGCCCTGAGAGAAATCCCCTGCATCCAGCAAAACCACATCTGCCCCCTGTGCTTCATAGTAATCCTTCAAAGCAGCAACGCCCGCAATTCCAACAGATTCTTCAGCGGTTGCGTAATACCCGTGAATATCGTTGGTATGGATCACAACCAATTTTCCGTCCATATCTGCTGCAAGGATAGGCACTGTTGTCCCCATTACCATTGCCGCAGAAAGCACTGCTGACCATAATTTGCCATGTTTCATAATACTCCTCCTTTTTCATTGGACTCTCCATATTGTAGCATAATATATGAATTTTGATAAGACTTTTCCATAAAACTACACAACTTTACATACTTTTCACAAGATTTTAATCTAAATTTTGTATTTCTCTCCAATTTCCTTTCTTTTCTATTGTTATAATTTTCTTTTTCCTTTCTATCAAACGCAAAATTCCTACAAAAAAAGTCAGAAATCCATATCTGCATATGAATTTCTGACTTTTATCTTTTACTTATTCACAGGAATTTCCAATTTCACAATGCCTTCGCTATGAGGTTTCAAAGTTGTCTGATCTGCAAAGATGACCATGGTTTTTTCATCTTTCAGATAATACCCCAGATTTGTGTTGGTATCCAGAAGGCTCTGTGCTGCGCCTTCCAAATATTTTTCACTGTTGGAAGCCATATCTCTGCGGAATACCTGCACCATATAATCACGTTCTGTCAGACCGGACTGGAGATTGATATAATCACCCAGTGTTTTGGTTTCCCCTGTCTGCAAGTCGTAAATCTTGCCAACGCCTTTTGTGGTGCCGTTTGCGCCGCCGCGATATTCCCAAACAGTTGTCAAATAGGACAGCACACCTTTTCCATAGAATGCATCTTCATAAGAGATTACCAGCTGGAAAGGATGGAAGTTTTCACCAAGCTCTGCCGCTTCCTGTGTCACTTCGTCTTTGACTTCTACCAAATAGGTATCAGCTGCTTTCATGGTCAGACCTGCAATGTTTTTATTGACAGTATCTCTGGCTGCTTCCGGCACTTCCGCTGTCAAAACGGGATAAATGGCTTTCACTTCTGCCAGCAGATTCCCTTTTTCGTAAGTATCTTCTGCCAGATACTGTACTTCCGGTGCTTTTGTCACAAGTACCATTCTGTTTTCTGCATCCCAGCCAACTTCTGCGCCAAAATATTCCGCAACGGCACGCAAAGGAATCATAGCAGAGCCATTGATATTCTGTGCCGGTGCAGCCATCTGCACACTGGTATCTCCTGTCTGGAACACATCGCTGTCCATGGTCAGGGTACCTGTCTTTTCTCCTTCTGTCAATGTGATGGTGTGTGTTTCAGCGTCCCATGCAACGGTAACCCCCAATGTTTCCAGAACGCCTCTGACAGGCACCAGCGTCACATTATCAACAATAACCGGCTGCTGACCGGAAAATTCTACAGGTTCTTCATTGACCATCACGCCAAGATTGGTCGCTACGGTTTCTTCCGCAGACTGGGCAGGCTCTGCTGCTGTTTCTTCTGCCCCATAAACAGGAACTGCTGCTGCCGCCACTGCTGCCGCACATGTCATAGCCAGAATTCTTTTTTTCATCTTTCATTCCCCCTGTCATTCAAAGAATCTTATGCTTCTTTATCTGTATTTTCTTTCTGCGCGGAAGTACATCCGGCACTATGGGCGCAATTATGGCAAGAGCCACTGCAATGCTGTTGTTTCATGGCATTGAGATTGCGCTGGAGCTTCCGCATATTAAACCATACGATGCCAACCACCAAAAGTCCCGGAATGACTTTTGTAATCAAATCCATTTTATCCACGATTTTTCCTCCTTAAATGTAACGATCCATATAGCGATGGAGCAGAGATTCCCACTGTTTTTCATCTACTGTATTCTTTGCCAGATCCTCAATGTATGCCAAATCGCTTTCTTTCAGGCGATACAGCTGTTTCCAATCCAACGGGAAGCCCATTCTTCTTGCTAACTGATACTTTCTCTGTTCCAGTTCTGGCAGTGCCAAATATTGGTCAATATAAGAAAGCATCCATGGAATATCCTGATCCATATCGCCGCTGACTTCCTGCAAAAGATTGATGATATGGTCACTGGTAATGCGCCCTCTTGCCTTTGTAGGGTCAATATTGGCAATGAGTTTTCTGATTTCCAGCAGTTTTTCCATATCTGTTTCTTCTGTATAATTTCCTGCTGCCCGCACTTCTTCCATCAAAGAGCCCGTACGCAGCACAAAGGTACGCAGGCGCACAAAATCAGGGTCTACAGCATTGATTACCTTTGCTGTTTCCAAAGCGTTGTCATCAGAAAGCTCTCTGCCGCCTACCCCCGGCATAAAGTAAATGGAAAGCTCAATGCCTGCATCCCGTACTTTCCGTCCGCCAATGATCTGTTCTTCCTGTGTTGTGCCTTTGCAGATAAGCTGCAGCACTTTATCAGAACCAGATTCGTACCCAGAATGGATGCGATCCAAACCTGCCTGACGCAAAGCCCGATAATCTTCTTCGGAAATTTTCGCCAATGTATTGGCTCTGCCATAAGAAGTGATTCGTTTGATCTCCGGCAGACGTTCCCGTACATAGCTGACAATTTCCAGCAGCCATTCTGTACGCAGCACCATGGTATTGGCGTCCTGCAAAAAGATTGCCTGACGATCCCCTTCTGTGAGCCATGTGAATACCATCTGGTAACACATTCTGGCTTCATCGGAAGGCAGTTCCGCGTATTCTTTCTGCACTGCCGGCATATTCCAATTTTCCCCGTCTTTGTGAGCAAGAATCATATCACGGTAATTTGCCATGGTATCAATATCCTTTTTCACTTCTGCCACAGGACGCGTATGGAAATCATTCTTTTTATAAAGCATACAAAACTTGCATTTATTCCACGGACAGTTTTCCGTTACCCGCAACAGCAGACTGTTTGCCTCACTGGGCGGACGGATGGGTCCGATTTGAAACACATGTTGTTCCATATTCTATTCTCCTTTCGGTACTTCTTACTGTATTCTAACGAATTTCTTCTGAAAATGCAATGAACTTAGCAGAAAAACAAAAAAAGGCAAATTGCATGGGAAAAGAGCTTCTCATTCAGAAAACATTCCTCGTATAATTCATATAAAAAAAGATAGCCGAAGTCCTTTTATCCTAAGGATTCCGACTATCTTTGTTTTCTTATGAAGAAGTCCTTACAGTTTTCCTTTTTCTTTTATCAGAATATCTTCATGATGTCTGTATACATGACAAAGACCATAAAGCCCATGAGGAACACGAAACCACCAAAAAGAATTCTGCTTTCTGTTTCTGGATTCATAGGTTTTCTGCGCAAAATCTCAATGAGCAGAAGCAGGATACGTCCGCCATCCAGACCGGGAATGGGGAACAGGTTCAATACGCCCAGGTTTGCACTGAGTACAGCGGCAATATAAACCACATTTTGTACCGCAGCCATGAAACTGTAGCTAAGTCCCGCTTCGTAGCTATCCCCAACTACTTTTACAATGGAAATTGGACCGCCATATTCATCGGGAGATGCCTGCATGGTAAATACCCTTGCCAAGCCTTCCGCTGTCAGCTTCACATAGTTCAGCATGGCATAATAGCTGTAATGTACAGTTTCGAAAACGCTCGCTGTATCATAACCTTCTACTTTTTCCGCAAAAATACCATTTTTGATGGTGGGTGTGAATCCAACCAGATATGTCTGTGTTTCTTCGGAATACTGAGGCGTCAATTCATATTCATAAATTACGCCATCCCGTTTGATTTCCAGGTCAATGGGTTCCCCACCGTTTTGCAGCATAATCGCCTGCATTTCATCGTAAATATGGATGCGGTCACCGTTGATACGATAAATCTCATCGCCTTCCTGTAAGCCGATTTCCTGGGCAGGAGAACCGTCCAACACCGCTGCCACCTTTGGCTGGATGATATAGCCAGAGGCAGACAGACCAAAAATCAGTACAATGGCCAGCAGAAAGTTCATGATAGGACCGGCAGCCATGATTGCCATGCGCGCCCATACGGACTTCGCCAGAAAAGAGCGTTCTGTGATTTCACCCTCCTCTGTTTCTCCGTGCAGGCGACAAAAACCGCCCAGCGGGAACAGACGCAGGCTGTATTCTGTTTCCCCGATTTGTTTGGAGCAGATTTTTTTGCCCATACCAACGGCAAATTCTTCTACCCATACGCCGCATTTCTTTGCCACAATAAAATGTCCAAATTCATGGACGATGACAAGAACCCCGATAACAATCAAAGAAATAATGATAGAGGAAAGTATTCCAATCACCTCCAAAAATATTTACATCAAAGTTCTGCTTCCGTTGCATAAGCTCTTGCCCATGCGTCCGCTTCCAGCAGATCCTCTAATGTGTAGTTTTCTTTTACAGTATATGCCTCCATTGTTTTTTCTATCAATGCAGGAATATCCAAAAATCCAATTTTGCCAGACAGGAATTTTGCCACAGCAATTTCATTGGCGCCGTTCAGCACTGTAGGCATAGTGCCACCGATTTTCAGTGCTTTATACGCCAGCGCCAGACAACGGAATGTGTCCATATCCGGATGGTCGAATGTCAGCTGGGCACGTTTGGCAAAATCGATTTTCGGGAAAGGATTTGCCACACGTTTTGGATATGTCAGCGCATACTGAATGGGTACACGCATGTCAGGTTCCCCAAGCTGTGCCATGATGGCACCATCTTCATATTCCACTGCGGAATGGATGATGCTCTGGGGATGCACCAACACTTCAATCTGATCTGTATCCACACCAAAGAGCCATTTTGCTTCCATGACTTCCAGACCTTTATTCATCAATGTGGCGGAGTCAATGGTGATTTTTTTACCCATGCTCCAGTTGGGATGACAAAGGGCATCCGCCGCTGTCACATTTTTCAGCTGGTCTAATGTTTTTCCACGGAAAGGTCCACCGGAGGCTGTCAGCAGGATACGACGGATTTGATTGTCTTTATTGCCCTGCAAAGACTGGAAAATAGCAGAATGTTCACTGTCTACTGGATAAATGGAAATGCCTTTTTTCTTTGCCAGATCCATGACCAGCTGACCTGCGGAAACCAGTGTTTCCTTATTTGCCAATGCGATATTTTTTCCTGCGGAAATGGCTTCGAAAGTAGGACGCAGACCCACATTGCCCACAACAGATGTCACAACGGTATCTGCTTCCGCAAGGGTTGCCGCTTCCACCAGACCATCCATACCAGCTACCACTTTGCAGTTGGTGTCTGCCAAACGGCTTTTTAATTCTTTAGCGTTATCCTCGTCCATAACGGAAACCAGCCTGGGACGGAATTTTCTTGCCTGTTCTTCCAGCAGCTTAATATTATGATTGCCGCTGATGGCACCTACCTGAATATCTCCCAGCACTTCCACAACTTCCAGTGTCTGTGTGCCAATGGAGCCGGTAGAGCCCAAAATAGAGATTGTTCTCATATTTTCCACCTCTATGATCATACTTGTACATCAATCAAAAACAACATTATATAGTATACGGCAGGCGCTGTCAAAATGACGCTGTCAAAACGATCCAGCACACCGCCATGTCCAGGAATCAGTTTCCCGAAGTCCTTGATGCCTGTCAGACGCTTCATGGCAGAAGCAGCCAGGTCACCGATCTGCGCCAGGAAAGAGCCGAAGAATCCTGTCAGCCCGCAAAGGAGCAGGATATTTACGCCATCCATTGTGAAAGAACGCTGTAACCACCAGCCATAGAGCAGTGCCAGAACGGTTGCTGTCACAATACCGCCGATGGAACCTTCAATGGTTTTTTTAGGGCTCAGTGTGGGAATGAGCTTATGTTTCCCAAATGTGATCCCTGCGAAATATGCCCCTGTATCACAGCCGAAAGCGGCAATGAACGCCAGCCAAACCAGCAGTTTTCCGTAAGTATATTCTCTTACCAGATAGATATGGGACAACAGGAAGCAGGCATAGAAAAAGCCAAAAAATCCTGTCATGCCTTCCAAAGCATTGGTATGGTTATGATACAATACCGTATAGATCAGAAGCACCACCATAAACACAGAAACAAAAATATTGAAATAATTATTCCCGTTGATGATGTCCTCTATGAAAATCATATAGAACAAAGCGAAGGCATAGCAGATCACATGCAGACTTTTGTTTTCTTTGGAAAATGCCTGGTAAAATTCATGCATACCAACCAGTCCAAGAAATCCCACGGCGACTTTCAGCCAAATCCCCCCGCTGATGACGAAAAACAGCAGCAAAGGCACGAGGATCACAGCAGAAATGATTCTTGTTTTCATCTGTTTCACCTCTTTTTATCTACCGCCAAAACGGCGTTCTCTGTTCTGATAATAATAAATGGCTTCTTCCAAAGAGGCTCTATTGAAGTCAGGCCAAAGGGTATCTGTAAAGAAAAATTCAGAGTATGCAATCTGCCACAGCAGGAAGTTGCTGATTCTTTCTTCCCCGCTGGTACGGATCACCAGTTCAGGGTCGGGTACGTTTGCTGTATCCAGATGATCACTGATCATTTCTTCTGTGATATCTTCCGCTTTCAGATTTCCCTGTTCCACTTCCGCAGCAATTTTTGTGATGGCTCTGCGCAATTCATCACGTCCGCCATAGTTCAATGCGATATGGACAAACAGACCTGTTTTATCCTTAGAAAGATCTTCGATTTCCAGAATGCTGTCCTGAATATCCTGATCCAGACGATGAATATCCCCGATAACATTCAAGCGAATGTCGTCTTTCAGGAATTTTTTGAAATAGTTTTTCAGGTACTGGCGCAGCAAATCCATGATAGCGTCAACTTCTTCCTGAGAACGTTTCCAGTTTTCTGTGGAAAAAGCGTATACTGTCAGATGCTTTACGCCCAGATCACGACAATCCTCAATGATCCGTTCCAGTGCTTCTGCGCCTGCCTTGTGCCCTGCTTTTCTGGGCAGGAAACGCTTCTTTGCCCATCTGCCGTTGCCATCCATGATGATGGCAATATGCTGGGGCACTCTTTCCATATCAATTTCGTAGTTATTTGTTTCTGTTTGCTGAAAAAACATTTTTTCCCCTCCATGTAACAAAGCCCCTCTGCAATGAGAGGGGCAGTAATTTTGAAAAATCAAACAGACAGAATGTCCTTGCATTTATCATCGCATTTTTTGTCGATATCTGCGATGTATTTATCTGTCAGTTTCTGCATTTCTTCTTCCAGATCTTTCAGAATATCTTCTGTGATTTCTTTTTTCTTTTCCTGTTTTTTGAAAGCGTCCAGAGCATCACGACGGATGTTGCGGATCGCAACTTTGGATGCTTCTGCTTTTTTCTTAACGTCTTTATTCAGTTCTTTTCTGCGTTCTTCAGACAGTTCAGGGAAAATCAGACGGATTACTTTCCCGTCATTGCCGGGGTGGATACCCAGTTCAGAAGCGTTGATCGCTTTTTCAATGGCTTTGAGCATGGAGCCGTCCCAAGGCTGAATCTGGATCATACGAGGTTCGGGTACAGTGATGTTCCCTACCTGATTGATGGGAGTAGGCGCACCGTAGTAATCTACCATGATTTTATCCAATACATGAGGGTTTGCACGGCCCGCACGAATCGTAGCATAATCACTGTCCAATGCGGCGAGAGTTTTTGTCATTTTTTCGTCGTAAATTTTTGTTGCTTCAGATGCCATATCGATTCCTCCTAAATGATCAATCTTAAGATACTGTTACCAATGTACCGATTTTTTCGCCTTTGACTGCACGCATAATGCTGTTTTCTTCATTCAAGCCGAAAATAACTACCGGAATTTTTCTTTCAAAACAAAGCGCTGCTGCAGATGTGTCAATGACCTTCAGATTCTTTTTCACGATATCTTCGGATGTGATCACATCAAATTTTTTCGCGTTGGGATTCTTTGCAGGGTCGTCATCATATACGCCATCGATATTCTTCGCAAAGAACAGACCGTCTACATCCAGTTCTGCGCCACGCAGTGCTGTGATGGTGTCTGTAGAGAAGAAAGGATGTCCCAATCCTGCTGCAAAAATCAATACTTCACCGTTTTCCAGATGTGCCAGTGCACTGTCTTTGGAGAACAGTTCTGTCATTGTGCCAAATACAACGGGTGTCTGAATCACCGCTTTTGTTCCCTGCTGACGGAATGCGTCGGCCAGATAAATGGCATTCATCACAGTTGCCAGCATACCGATCTGGTCTGCTTTTGTTCTGTCCATGGCACTGTCAGCGCTTCTGCCTCTCCAGAAGTTACCGCCGCCTACCACCAGACATACCTGTGTTCCCATTTCCATTACCTGACGAATCTGTTTCACCAGACCAGAAACGACCGCGTCATCGAAGGAAACGCCTTCCTTATCTCCTGCCAGTGCTTCTCCGCTCAGTTTCAGCACAATTCTCTTATACATGCAAACAGCCTCCTTAATTTATAATGTATCATAAACCGCATAAAATTTCCACATATATTTTCCGACATGCAGCGAGCACACGGAAACCTGTAAAAAGGGAAATGTCCAACCATTTCCCCTCACCGTTCCTCTTTTGTTTCGACACAAAACCTGAAATTTTATTGCCGTCGATGATTATACCATACAACGGTGACAGGTTCAACACTTCGCCGCAATCCTTTTGAAAAAATCATTCTGCTTTTAATATATTGCTGCAGCGGGCAAACTCGGGCAAGATTTCCTCTGTAATCACTGTAGCGTCATAAAAATCGCAAAAGCTTACGGCACTCATGCGGTTGAATTTTTTGCTGTCCCCCAGAATATAAGTTTCTCGGCTCTGCTGGGCTGCACAGCGCTTCAAAGACGCTTCCCGAATGTCCGGTGTAGTATAGCCTGCTGTCTTTCCAATGCCGTTTGTACCGAAAAAGCCTTTTGTGAAATGATACCGCCGCAGCTGTTCCACAGCTTCATCCCCCACAATGGCTTCTGTAGAAGATTTATATTCACCGCCCAGCAAATGGACCTCCACGCTAAGTCTTGCCAGCTTTTTGGCATGGGCAATGCCATTTGTCACAAAAACAGCGGATTTTTCTATCAAAAAGTCTGGAATCCAAGCTGTCGTGGTGCCTGCATCCAGAAATACAAAATCATCTGCCCGAATCAAAGATGCTGCAAAACGGGCAATCTGCTCTTTTGCCTCTTTATTCTCGTCTTCTCTGCGATTGACTTCCTCATCTTTGGTACGGTATTCCATATCAATGGCAACGGCACCGCCGAATACCTTCACCAGACGTCCTTTTTTATGCAGTACAGTCAAATCCCTGCGGATGGTGGATTCAGAACTTTCCAGCAATTCCGTCATTTCCTTGACGGTCACACTTTTTTTCTCATTTACCAAATCGAGAATTTTTTCATATCGTTGTTCTGTCAACATATAAAAGCCTCCCTTTTTGTCATTATATCATGCAAAAACAGTCAAAATCAACCAGAAACGAAATCCAGAAAAAGGGAAAGCGGCAAAGCTCAGGGCTTTGCCGCAAATCTATGCAAACTTATTCTGTTACATCTTTTTTCAAAATACCCAGCAGTACTGCTGCCACAACTGTACCTGCTACCAGAGAAGCCAGATACATCAATGCATTGCCTACAACAGGGAATACGAAGATGCCGCCGTGAGGAGCCATCAGTGTGCAGTCAAATGCCATGGACAGTGCGCCTGCCAGTGCAGAACCTACGATACAGGAAGGCAGTACACGCAGAGGGTCAGATGCTGCAAAAGGAATTGCACCTTCTGTGATGAATGCCAGACCCATGATGAAGTTAGTCGGACCGGATTCACGTTCCTGTTTTGTATATTTTTTCTTGAACAGGATGGTGGACAGAGCGATAGCACAAGGAGGTACCATACCGCCGACCATAACTGCTGCCATAATGTCGTAGTTGCCTGCTGCAATGGAAGCTGTACCGAATACGTAAGCAGCCTTGTTGAAGGGACCGCCCATGTCGATGGACATCATACCAGCTACCAGAATACCCAGCAGCACTTTGCTTGTGCCACTCATGTTTGTCAGAGCTGTATTCATGGCTGTATTCAGCGCACCAACAGGAGGTTCTACCACGAAGTACATAATCAGACCTACAATCAGGATACCGAACAGAGGATACAGCAATACAGGAGCGATTTTTTCCAATGCTTCAGGAAGTTTATCGAAAATCTTACGCAGGAAAACGATTGTATAACCTGCCAGGAAACCTGCTACCAGAGCGCCCAGGAAACCAGAGCTACCGGAAGCTGCGATGGAACCGCCTACAAAGCCCAGCGCCAGACCAGGTCTGTCACCGATACTCATGGCAATGAAACCAGCCAATACAGGCAGCATGAAGGCAAATGCCACACCGCCGATCTGTTTAAACAGTGCCGCAGCTGGTGTGATGGTACCGAAGTTGGCACGCATATCTGCAGGCAATGTTGTCATATCTACGCACAGACCATCAATCAGGAAGGCAATGGCAATGAGGATACCGCCGCCAACAACGAAAGGAAGCATATGAGATACACCGTTCATGAGCTGCATATAGATTTTATGTCCAACGGAGCCGCTTGCTTTCACTGTTTCCTGAGGTTTTGTTTCTGCCTGATACAGAGGTACTTTGCCGGAGATCGCTTCGTCCAGCAGTTCTTCTGCTTTGCTGATACCATCTGCTACGTGGCAGGAAATAACGGGTTTGCCATGGAAACGATCCATAGGCACCTGTGTATCTGCTGCAACGATGATGCAGTCAGCTGCTGCGATTTCTTCCGCAGTCAACACATTTTTCGCACCGCCGCTGCCGCGGGTTTCTACTTTGATGGTGCAGTTCTTTGCTTTTGCTGCTTTTTCCAGACCTTCCGCAGCCATGTATGTGTGCGCGATACCTGTAGGGCAGGAAGTAACTGCCAGAACTTTGCAAACAGGTGCTGCCGCTGCAGTTGTTTCTACAGGCGCTTCTTCTGTTTTTTCTTCCTTTTCTGCTTCTTCCGCATCGTCGATGACTTTCAGGAATTCATCTACTGTCTTTGCGTTTCTCAAGCTATCCGCAAAATTTTCATCCATCATCATAACGGAAAGTTTGCTCAATACATCCAGATGCACATTATCTGCTGTATTAGGAGCAGCGATCAGGAAAATCAGTGTTGCAGGTTCTCCGTCCAGAGATTCAAAATCAACACCTTCTGGCACAACCAGTGCAGCCAGACCAGGTTTTTCTACGAATTCGCCTTTCCCGTGAGGAATTGCCAATCCTTCGCCAATACCTGTTGTTCCTTCTTCTTCTCTGCGATAAACCTCTTTACGGTAAGCTTCTGCATCTTTAATTTTACCGCTGTCGATCATCAACTGAATAACTGTGTCCAAAGCTTCTTTCTTGGACGCCGGTTTTGCATCAAGGGCAATACTGCGGCGATCCAGCAAATCTGTAATACGCATGTGGGTCCCCTCCCTTTATTTTAACTTTTTATACAAAGCCAATACTTCTTCTTTTGTTGCCAGATTTTCGCTGAAAGCGCTGGCACTGCCTGCAGAAATCCCCATCTTAAAGGCATGGGCATAATCTCCGCTTTCCAGCCAGCCTGCCAAAAATCCAGCTACCATGGAATCGCCTGCGCCAACACTGTTGACCAGTTTTCCCTCAGGGGCAGGCAAATGATAAAAATCGCCTTTTTCTGTCAGCAGAGCCGCACCTTTTCCGCCCATGGAAACCAGTACGTTTCTTGCGCCCTGTTCCTGCAATTTTCCGGCATAAATTTTGACCTTTTCCATATCATCAATGGTCACATCAAAGATTTCACCCAGTTCATGATGATTGGGTTTGATCAAAAACGGATGATGCTCCAATACATTACAAAGCAAGTTGCCTGTGGCATCCACAACAGTCAGGATTTCTTTGCCAGCCAGACGATGGAGAATATCCTGATAAATGGTTGCCGGCAGACCTGTAGGAATGCTTCCCGCCAGAACCAGCACATCGCCCTTTTCCAGCATATCCAGTTTTTGCATCAGCTGCTCCAATGCTTCTTCTGTAATGACTGGACCTCTGGCATTGATTTCTGTGCCGTCCGCAGATTTCAATTTCACATTGATGCGGCTGCATCCTTCTGGCAAAGTCTTGAATGCTGTATGGCACCCTTTTTCCTGTAACAGGCGGCAGATTTCATCGCCTACAAATCCGGCAGTGAATCCCAGTGCTGTACTTTCTACGCCGAGATTTTGCAGCACCATGGAAACGTTGATGCCCTTTCCGCCAGGAAAAATACTTTCTGATGTTGTTCTGTTGGTCATACCCATCTGAAAGGAGGGTACTTCCACGATATAATCCAAAGATGGATTAAAGGTAACTGTGTAAATCACAGCCTCACCTCCAGTGACTGAATTTGAAATAGTTTTAACTTGGATTTATTATATAATCAAATTTATTCAAAATCAATCATATTAGGTCACAAAAAAATTGACTTATTTTTATTGAAATTGACTAAATTTGATTGTTTTTGGTTATTTTCATGTAAAAAAAGCTGTCTGTGGAAGATTGCCCACAAACAGCCATTTTCATTCTATATTCAAATGCGATAAGAAGAATCCGATTTACGAATTTTTACATCTGCCGTATCAAAGCCAAAATGACCAAGCAGCTGGAATACATCTTCTTCCTCCAGGCGACAGTTCGGTCCAATGACGATTTCCCGAATCATATCATTATGCATATAATCCCCATCAGAAAAATCCATATCCATATAAGAAACAATGTCATTATCCTCCACACGGAATTCCAGTGCCTTCGGAAAAAGGCGTTTCATTGCCGGTCTAATGGAATGTCCTGTACGTTTCCAATTGTATATATTTTCCCAATCACTTTCGCTTTTAATGATTTCATCTTTCAAAATCAATCGCCATTCATCCTCCTCCGCAAAGGAATCATCTTTATAGAAGAAAGAATCCTGCAGCAAAGGAATGAACCAGTGCCCTGCCTGAGAATCCAGATAGGTACCATCCAGAATCTGCTTCGTTTCATTTCTCTCCATGTAAGAAAACAATGTTTCCACCAGTTTTGCCGCATGACGGTTCAAACTCAGATTGCATTGGGTGGTGTCGCAGTCCATAACATTCTTATTGGTGTCGATATAATGTACCTTACGGAATTCCAACTGGGCATCAGGAATCTGCTCAATGAGCCGCTCAATGGTTTCCACGTCAAAACCAATGGCAACACCTCTGCCGTTATCCGCATACCCCCTCCATTGTGCCAGATAGTCGTCGGACTCGGAAAAACAAGCGATATAAGCCATTAGGTCCTTATATCCCTTTACATGTTCAATCATTTTATCAATGAGGTACACAATGAATTCCCGATAAGTCAAGCCGCCAAAAGTCTGATCACTGTCTACTCCCGGACGGGAAAGCATAATCTGAATGGCGCGGTTGCGGGTGATATGCAAAAGAGCCTTGCTTTCATTAGTATCATTTTGTTTATTGATATCAGATAAACGGATGGTTTTATGTTCCAATATATTCAAAAGGGTCGATAAGCTACAGTAATGATAAACCAGTTGTTTCATTCCATTTCCTCCTAGTGCATGTTCTCTTTTTCATTTAACCATTTTTTAAGGACGGACGCAACCACATTTCTGTAAAAGTTTGCTGCAAAGAAAAAACGGATAAAACCTTTTGCAAGGTTCTATCCGTTTTGGAATTCATAAGATGTGCAAAATATCTTCGCAGATTACTGCATAGCTTTTGCTACTTCGTCAGCAAAGTTTTCGTCTTTCTTTTCCAGACCTTCGCCTGTTTCGAAACGTACGAAACGTGTGATTTCGATAGGAGCGCCTACTTCTTTTGCTACGGAGTCAATGTATTTTTTCACTGTCAGATCGCCGTCTTTTACGTAAGGCTGTTCAACCAGGCAGAATTCTTTCATTTCTTTTTTCAGTCTGCCTTCGATCATTTTAGCAATGATGTTTTCAGGTTTGTTTGCGTTTTTAGGATCGTTTTTAGCCTGTACTGTCAGAATTTCTGTTTCTTTTTCGATGAAGTCAGCGGGAACGTCTTTTTCAGCGATGAATTTAGGGTTCAGAGCTGCAATCTGCATTGCAACGTTTTTGCCCAGTTCTTCCAGAGCGTCGCTGTCGTTATCGCAAGCCAGTTCGATCAGAACGCCGATTCTGCCGCCGCCATGGATGTAGGAAACCAGTCTGCCGGAACCAGCTTTTTCGAATTTTTCGAAACGTCTGATGTTCAGGTTTTCACCGATAACTGCTACCTGCTGGCTCAGAGCTTCTTTTACTGTGAACTGAGGATCCAGATCCCATTTTTCAGCGAAGAAAGCATCCATATCTGTTGCTGTTGTTGTGGAAGCCTGTTTTGCAACTGCTGCAACATAATCTCTGAATACCTGGTTCTTTGCAACGAAGTCTGTTTCGGAGTTTACTTCTACGATTGTACCAACTTTGTTGTCATCGCTCAGGTAAACATCAACGATACCTTCGGAAGCAATACGGCCTGCTTTTTTCGCAGAAGCTGCCAGACCTTTTTCTCTCAGCAGTTCAACTGCTTTTTCCATATCGCCATCTGTTTCAGTCAGGGCTTTTTTGCAGTCCATCATGCCAACGCCTGTCATTTCTCTCAGTTCTTTTACCATTGCTGCTGTAATAGCCATGTTCTTTTCCCTCCGTATATTGGTTTTATGATAAGAAAGAGCTTCAGCCCGTGAATCGGCTGAAGCTCGGGCAAATTGCCTATGAAATTATTCAGCTACTGTTTCTTCAGCTGCTTCTGCGTTTTCCTGTTCACCCTGTTTGGATTCCAGAACTGCATCAGCTACTTTGGAAGCGATCAGTTTTACGGCGCGGATCGCGTCATCGTTACCGGGGATTACGTAATCGATTTCATCGGGATCGCAGTTTGTATCTACGATAGCAACGATGGGAATACCCAGTGTGTGTGCTTCCTGAACAGCGATTTTTTCTTTTCTTGTATCAACAACGAACATCAGATCGGGGATCTTCTTCATTTCTTTGATACCGCCCAGGTTCTTTTCCAGTTTTTCCATTTCGTGCATCAGGGCTGCAACTTCTTTTTTGGGCAGAACTTCAAAAGTGCCGTCTTCCTGCATTTTTTCCAGTTCTTTCAGTCTTGCAATTCTTGTTTTGATTGTGTTGAAGTTTGTCAGCATACCGCCCAGCCATCTCTGGTTAACGTAGTACATACCGCATCTTTCAGCTTCTTCTTTGATGCATTCCTGTGCCTGTTTCTTTGTACCAACGAACAGAACTTCGCCGCCGTCAGCTACGATGTTGCAGATTTCAGCATAAGCTTCGTCTACTTTTTTAACGGTTTTCTGCAGGTCGATGATGTAGATACCGTTTCTTTCTGCGAAGATGTATTCAGCCATTTTAGGGTTCCATCTTCTTGTCTGGTGACCAAAATGTACACCAGCTTCTAACAACTGTTTCATTGAAATTACGCTCATAGCGCACCTCCTGTGGTTTGTCCTCCGCATCATCCCCCGTGTCACCGAACTCTTCGGCACCGGACACAGGGCAGCAAATGCGTGTGTTTTTAAGTTACCTATGGGATTATAGCACAATCCCATACAAATTACAACCATAAATTATGGTTTTTTTCAACTTTTTCTGAAAAAACAGCAGGTTATTCCTCTGTATTTTCTTCTTTTTCCGGTTCAGGCTCCCGCATGTAGCCGCATTTTTCATTGGAGCATACGATTTTGGGATTTTTCTTGCCCTTTTCTTCCAGGAAACTGCCGCAGACGGGACATTTTTCCCCGGTTGGTTTATTCCAGGACATGAAGCCGCACTCGGGATTATTTTCACAACCGAAATAGGTTCTGCCTTTCTTTGTTTTCTTGATGAGAACTTTGCCGCCGCATTCGGGACAGTTCACGCCAGCTTCTTCAAAGAAAGGTTTCGCATTCTGGCATTCCGGGAAACCGGGGCAAGCCAGGAATTTTCCGTATCTGCCATATTTGATAACCATGTTTCTGCCGCATTTTTCGCAGATCACATCGGTCACTTCATCTTTGATTTCCACTTTTGCCAGTTTTTCTACTGCATTTTCTACTGCCGCATGAAAACCTGGATAGAAATCACGAATGATCTGTTTCCATTCTTCTCTGCCCATTTCCACGTCATCCAGACGTTCTTCCATATTGGCTGTGAAGTCTACGTCCACAATATCCGGGAAATAGGTTTTCATAATATCGTTTACCACTTCCCCTAATTCTGTGGGATAGAGGTTTTTGGCTTCTTTGGTAACGTAGTTTCTTGCCTGAATGGTTGTCAATGTAGGCGCATAGGTACTGGGACGGCCTACACCGATTTCTTCCAGTGTTTTGATGAGAGATGCGTCTGTAAAACGCGCGGGAGGCTGTGTGAAATGCTGTTCCGGCAGGATTTCCAATGCTTTCAGCACATCGCCTTCATTCAGCACAGGCATCTGCACATCTGCTTCTTCTTCCCCTTTGTTGTAAATTTCTAAGAAACCACGGAAAGTCAAACGGGAACCGGATGCACGGAAACTATATTCCCCCGCTGCCAGTTTCACCTGCATGGTATCATAAAGTGCAGGGCTCATCTGGCTGGCAACGAAACGTTCCCAAATGAGTTTATACAATTTATACTGGTCTTTTGTCAAAGATTCTTTGATGCTGTCAGGTGTCCGCTGTACGTTTGTGGGACGGATGGCTTCGTGGGCATCCTGGGTTTTCCCTTTGGATTTATATACCACACGTTCGGGATTTACATATTCTTCCCCGAAATTTTCACCGATATAGGAAACTGCCGCTTCGTATGCTTCATCGGAAATACGGAAAGAGTCCGTACGGATATAGGAAACCAGACCCACATTGCCTTCCCCTTTTACATGAACGCCTTCATACAGCTGCTGGGCAATGAGCATGGTTTTCTGTGTTGCCATGTTCAGATGCTTGCTGGCTTCCTGCTGCATGGTACTGGTGGTAAAAGGCGCAACGGGTTTCTTCTGGCGTGTGCCTTTTTTCACTTCTTTGACGATGAAATCCTGTCCTTTCAGACCGTTTTCCACTTCCTGAACCACCTGTGCATTGGGCAGTTCCATTTTTTCACTGCCCTTGCCGTAAAATCTGGCTTCAAAAGTTTTCTTTTCCGCATCGGTCAGCTTTGCGCCAATGGTCCAGTATTCATCAGGAATGAAGCCGCGAATTTCGTCCTCTCTGTCGCAAATCAGACGCAGTGCAACAGACTGCACACGACCGCCGCTCAAGCCTTTTTTGACTTTCTTCCATAATAAGTCGCTGACGGTATAGCCCACCATTCTATCCAGCACACGACGCGCCTGCTGGGCATCTACCAAATCCATATCAATTTCTCTGGCTTCAGAAATGGAGCGTTTTACCGCTGCCTTTGTGATTTCGTTGAAGGTGATACGGCTGATGTCTTTATCATCACCTAAATTGAGGGCGTGAAGCAGATGCCAGCTGATGGCTTCCCCTTCACGGTCCGGGTCAGTTGCCAGATAGACTTTATCGGCAGCCTTCGCCTCTTTTTTCAGTTTGCTCAGCAAATCGCCTTTGCCACGGATGGTAATATACTTGGGTTCAAAATCATGCTCAATATCAATCCCCATCTGGCTTTTGGGCAAATCGCGGATATGCCCCATGGAAGCCTCAATTTTATAATTGCTTCCCAGAAATTTTCCAATAGTACTTGCCTTTGCAGGAGATTCTACAATGACAAGGTATTTCTTTGACGCAGCTTTCTTGGTTGTTTTCTTTGGTTTTGCTGCAGTCGCTTCTTTGCTCATATCTTCACCTCTCAGCCTTCTCTGTTAACTGCGGACATAGCCCGCCTGCTGTAATTTTCGAATATATCCAGTGATTTCCAACAGAGAAAGTACATATTGTATATCCTGAATTGGCTTTTCCAGCATCCGGCTCAATTCCTCAGCCGTTACTGGTGCAGCCTCAGTTATTTTCTCATAAATTTCCCGTTCTTCGGGTTCCAGTTTTTCTTCTACTTTTTCATAGAAACGGGTCTTTTCCTTTTCCTGATAGGATATGCCAAGTTCCTCTAAAATATCTCCCGATTCTGTAATGATTGGGCATCCCTGTTTAATCAGGTTATTGGTGCCTTCACTCAGTTTGCTGGTCACATTTCCCGGCAAAACAAAAACATCTCTGCCGTTTTCCAGTGCTAAATCCGCTGTAATCAATGTGCCGCTGCGTTTTCCTGCTTCAATGACAACAATCAGTTTCGAAAGCCCGCTGATGATGCGGTTGCGATAGGGAAAATGATAAGGAACCGCTTTCGTTCCTGGCGGATACTCCGACAACACACAGCCGTTTTCAATGATCCGCTCCATCAATTCCCGATTTTCCGCAGGATAACAAACATCTACGCCACAACCCAGAACAGCAATTGTTTTTCCGCCGCCGTCCATGATGCCTTTATGTGCAACTGCGTCAATGCCTTTCGCCATACCACTGACAACAATCACGTTGGTCTGACCCAAATCCTTTGTAATGCGGTACGCCACAGACGAGCCATATTGTGAACATCTTCTGGCACCAATGACACCAATTTTATCAATATGGTCATCAGGCAGAGCGCCTTTCACATAAATCCCCAAAGGAGGATCATAAATCTGTTTCAGCAAATAAGGATAGGACGGATGAAAATAGGAATAAAAGGAAATTTCTTTTTCCTCCAATTCGATCATCCATTCATCCAACATTTCTGGGTCGCGTTGGGATAAAATGGTATCTGCAAGTTTTGTGGCATTGCCCAAAGCACTGCGGATTTCTTCCGGTTCTGCGTAAAAAATGTTTTCCGCTGTACCAAATCTTCCCAAAAGCTGAAAGGCTTTCTTTGTGTTATGCAGTGTCACTCTTGCCAGCCACATCAGATACGTTTCTTCCACAACATCGCCTCCTTATCCCCTTGCCAGTTACGCAATCTACTATATATGCTTTCTTTTCAAAATTCAATGATTTTTTTCTAAAAATTTGAAAATAATGTGAATTCCTATGCATGTACTAGTAGAAATCTCCAATTTTCATTGCACTTTTTCGTAAGAATTGTTATGATAAAAACAGAATTTTTCAAGAGAAATGAGGCGAGGTCATGCTTTCCATTATTCATAGCGCCGCACTGCTTGGCATTGACGCTTATGCTGTCAATGTAGAAGTTGACTTAAGCAGCGGACTGCCTGCTTTTGACATAGTTGGGCTGCCAGATTCTGCAGTCAAAGAATCTCGGGAACGGGTACGCACTGCCATCAAAAACACAGGGCTTTCCTTTCCAACCAAACGCATCACAGTCAATTTAGCGCCGGCGGACACGAAAAAAGAAGGGGCGTCCTTTGACCTGCCCATTGCCGCAGGGATTCTGACTGCTATGGGAACCCTGCCTACTGACGCACTAGATGGATATTTATTGGCCGGAGAACTTTCTCTGGATGGTTCTCTGCGCCCTGTCAACGGCATTCTGCCCATGGTGTATGGCGCATTGCAGGACGGTATCACAAAATGCTTTGTGCCCTATGAAAATGCCGAAGAAGCAGCTCTTGTGGAAGGCATGGAGGTCTATCCCCTCCATAGTCTGCGGCAATTAGTTGCCATTTTGCAAAATCAGGAAACATTACAGCCTTATCATGTAGATCTGGACAATCTCTTTGCTGATGACAAAGAATGGGAAAGTCTGGATTTTTCTCATGTAAAAGGACAGGAAAATGCCAAACGTGCTATGGAACTGGCTGCTGCTGGTGGGCACAATATCCTGCTTATCGGTCCTCCCGGTTCCGGTAAAACCATGTTGGCAAAACGCTTTCCCACCATACTGCCTGACCTAACTTTTGCAGAAAGCATTGAAATCACAAAAATTTATAGTGTAGCAGGTCTTTTGCAGAACAAAAACGCTTTGATTCACCATAGACCTTTTCGCTCTCCCCACCATACCATTTCCGCTTCTGCCCTCACCGGCGGCGGAAGAATTCCAAAGCCTGGGGAAATTTCTCTGGCACATAATGGCGTACTGTTTCTGGACGAATTGCCAGAATTTCAGCGTTCTGCGCTGGAAGTCATGCGGCAGCCCATGGAGGATGGAAAAGTCACCATTGCCCGTGTCAGCGGCACTTTGACATTCCCTTCTGATTTTATGCTGGTGGCAGCCATGAACCCCTGCCCCTGCGGTTATCTGGGCAGCGGGGATAAATGCCACTGCACTGTCAATGAAATTGCCAAATATCAAAGTAAAATCAGTGGACCACTGTTAGACCGTATTGACTTGATGGTGGAAATGCCGGCTGTTGGCTATGAAGATCTGCAAAATAGTACTCCCGGCGAATCTTCCGCAGAAATCAAAAAACGTGTGGTAAAAGCCCACGAAATCCAGCTGCAGCGATATAAAAAGGAAGGAATTTTCTTCAATGCTCAGCTGAATGCGGCACAAGTGGAGAAATACTGCGTTCTTGGGGAAGCAGAACAAAAACTGCTGAAGGCAGCCTTCTCTTCTATGGACTTAAGTGCAAGGGCTTATCACAAAATATTGAAAGTTGCCCGAACAGCAGCCGACTTAGACGGCAGCGAAGAAATCACCGTCCGTCATCTAGCAGAAGTTCTGCAATATCGTTCTTTAGACAGAAAATACATGATATAACAGGAGATTGATCTATGACATTACATACAGACCAAATGTCCGATTCCTTCCGCATCGGCGCCATGCTGGCAGTCGTAGGCGGGTTTCTGGACGCATATACTTATCTGGCACGAGGTCAGGTTTTTGCCAATGCCCAAACAGGCAATATCGTCCTGTTGGGTGTTCACTTATCTGAAGGGGATTTCAAAAAAGCCCTTTCCTATCTGGTTCCCATTCTGGCATTTGTTGCTGGAATTTTTGTGGATGAATGGATCAAACATCGTCTGGAAGGAAAAGTAGCACTGCACTGGCGGCAGACGGTGCTTCTCATTGAAATTTTGGCTTTGATCGTCGTGATATTTCTTCCTCTGGGAAAAGCTGACCCCTTAGCCAATGCATTGGTTTCCTTTATCTGCTCTATGCAGGTACAAAGTTTCCGTAAATTTCATGGTATGCCTTATGCCACTACCATGTGTACCGGCAATCTGCGCAGCGGAACAGACCATCTGGTGAAATATTTCCAGACAAAAGACCCTTCCCGCAGAGAAAAAAGTCTCCATTATTACAGCATTATCCTATTCTTTATTCTAGGTGCTGCCATTGGCGCTGTAGGAACAAAACTCTGGGGCAGTCCTGCTCTGGTCATCTGCTGCATCCTGCTTGCAATTGCTTTTGCAATGCTCTTTGTAAAGCCAAAAACAGAATAAAAATAAAAAGATACTCCTTTAGGGGCATCTTCATAAGAAAACAAAGCAAGCTGAAATCCTTATGATATAGAGGATTTTAGCTTGCTTATTTTTAGAAGATTTTATTTGATATATTTTCTTCTGAAGACAGCCGTCGCAATTCCCCTTAAGAAATCAAGGAAAAGAAAAATCAATGTTTTCTTAAGGGGAAGTTGCTTTGGGCAAAGCCTTTTTCTTATATGGGTATATTGATTGCGTATGAGCCTTTTTATGCCAGTGCAGCTTCCAAAGCTTGCTGGTCTACATAGTTATAACCATTGATATGATATACGGGAATATCCAGCGCTGTGCCATCCAGCACAATTTTCCAAGCAGATGCTTCCCCCACTTCTGTCAAAGTTTTCTGGGTATCTTCTTTGCCTGTTGCTGTATATGTACCACCCGTTGTCAATACAACCTGCTGTTTTTCGCTGTCAAAATCCACACCGTATGTTTTGCCGTCTTCCTGTGCCTGCAATACACCGTTGCGGATGCTGATATAGGAAGTTTCTGCTGCAGGTTCTTCTGTTTTCTGGAATGTCCAAATCTGTGCAGGTTCTGTGTTTTCCCCAATGGAAACCTTCACGTCTGCTGCTGTGCCGTCTTTTGTAAATGTGCCTGTTGCTGCGTCGTATACATAGTCGGTAATGTCAGCGTCTTCGTTTGCGGCATCTTCTGTTACAGTAACGATACCAAAGTCATTGTCATTGATGACCGCAATGGTATTTTCATCTACCATGCATAAACCTTCCGCTTTTTCTGCTGTCCAACCATAATCACGCAAATCCAGCAGCAGTTCTTTTTCCGCGAACACAACATCATCCTGCAATTCTTCTGCAGAAGCATATTCCAATGCCTTACCGTCTACAGTCATGTCAGAAATGTCTGTAGCTTTGGACAAATCCACCTGATAAATTTTATTAGACATGGTCTTGTCTGCCAGTTTGCCCTGTTCAATGACCAGCAGTGTATCATCATCCACTGCATAAATATCACCAATCTTGCAGTTGGAAGGTGCGCTGTACTGGCTCAAATCTACAGGATACGCATACATTTTTGTATCACCTGTTTCAGGGTCAAGAGCCACAATTCTGGTAAAGCAAGCAGTGTCGTCTGTTTCGCCGTTTACATCCAGTACACTCTGCACAGAAGCCATCACTGTACCATTGGGTGTGATGGTCAAACCTTCAAAACCTCTGTTAGGAATACGGTACTGCAAAATTTCCGGCAAACCTTCACCGGGCGCATATTTTTCCAGAATCTTACCATTGGCATCTGTTTTTACAATAAAAGGGCCATATTCATCACACAGCCAGAAATTACCGTCTGCATCTACGGCAATGCCTTCTGTGTCCAGACCTTCATTATCATAGCCGATATCATTGAGCTGCATATCCAGTGCTCTTTCTCCCGTTGCCCCAACCTGACCGGGTTCCAGAGGCAGACCGGAAATTTCGTTTCCTTCTGCATCTTTCAGTGTAATGGCTTCATCCACAACAGCGCCATTATCCTTAATAGTCACAATCCCAATGCTGGGGGTGAATTCCGGGCAAGGGAAAATCTTTGCTTCTGTCTGTGTTCCGTCTTTTTCATACTTGGGTGCATCCGCATTGGGACCTCTGTCTGTCACTGCATAAAACTGCATTTCACCTGCTTCATTATAGCCTTTAAATGTCACTGCGGAACCAAAACCAGTCACCAGACCGCCTTCAAAATACCCCTCTTTGGAATCGGCAAAGGGCACTTTTAATTCGTCCGCAATGGATACATCATAAGCTGTTGCTTCATATTCCGCAGCAAAGGCAGGGATGCTCTGCAAAACCATCGCTGTCAGCAAAGCCGCTGTAAATACTCTTTTTTTCATTGTTACATAACCTCCTCTTTCTGTTTCCCAACAATGCCATTAAAACATGTTTCTGTCAAAAAACCATAAAGGTCATGTAAAACCTCTGTAAATCATTTTTTCTCATAAAAAAAGAAAAGCCCTCAGCTTTCACTGTTCAGGCTTTTCTCTCTGTTTTATGCTTCTGGTTTTTCATTTAATACCCAAAGGGCATAATCTACATATACATTGCAGGAAATAAGCAATCCTTCCTCATCCACGTCAAACAAACCATGGTGATGAGCAACAGCTGTATGCGGGTCCTTAGCACTTCTGGTGCCCACAAAAGCATACATACCTCTTGTCACTGCCAGATAATCGGCAAAGTCATCGGCACCCAATGCTTTCTGGAAATCAGAAATGATGTCTTCTCTCGGCAAAAATTCTGCTGTCACAGCAGTTACTTCTTCTACTGCCTTTGCATCATTCACCAGAGGTGCCGCAAAATCCAAAAATTCCACTTCCGCTTCTGCGCCATACAATGCAGCTGTTTCTTTCGCAATTCTTACCACGCGGTCATTGGTAAATTTCCGCACTTCCGGCAGAAAACTGCGGGTAGTGCCTTCCAGCACGGCATGTTCTGCCACAATATTGTACTGGGTACCTGCCTCTAATTTACCAACGCCAACCACAACGGTTTCCAGAGGGTCTGTATTTCTGGAAACGATGGTCTGGAGCTGTACCACAATCTGAGATGCGATATACAGCGCGTCTACCCCCAACTGTGGTGTAGAAACGTGAGCGCCTTTGCCATGAATCTGAATTTTAAAGTAGTCACAGCTTGCATTCTGAGGGCCAGCTGTCAGAGAAATTTTCCCGCTATCCAGATGGCTTGTCACATGGGCACCAAATACACGGGTCACACCATCCAGCAGTCCTGCCTGCACAAACTGTCTGGCACCCTGGCCGATTTCTTCTGCCTGCTGGAAGAACAAACGCACCTGACCAGAAAATTCATTTTCTTTTGCTTTCAGAATTTTTGCCGCAGTCAGCAGTGTTGCTGTATGGGCATCATGTCCGCAGGCATGGCAAACACCTACGTTTTGGGAATGGTAAGGCACTTCTTTTAAGTCATCCATTGCCAGTGCGTCAATATCTGCTCTCAGGGCAACGGTTACGCCGTCTCCTGCTTTCTTCCCGTCAATCCAACCGTAAACGCCTGTTTCTCCAATGCGTTTGTGAGGAATCCCCATGCTGTCCAATTCCGCTTCGATTTTCTTGCATGTTTCATATTCCTTGAGGCTTACCTCCGGGTGTGCGTGAAAATGCCGCCGCAAATCTGTCAAATATGCTTGTTCAGCCAATACATAAGGTTTTACTGCCATAATTTTCATCCTTTCTGCCCTTCAAAGAAAACAGGTCGGGCATTCCGACCTGCTCTTGTGTTCTTTGAGATTATTCTGCGCCTTCCCATGCACATACAAATGCGCCCTGGTATTCGTCTTCAACGGTTTTCTGTACTTCTGGTGTCTGGTAAGCTTCTACGATTTTTTTGTATACTTCGTTGTCTTTATCTTCTGTACGAGCAGCAATGACATTTACCAGATCAGATACTGCTGCGTTTGTTTCGGGGTTTACATCTTCTACAAAGATGGTGTCTGTCACAGGATTCAGACCTGCTGTGTAAGCATTGCCGCCGTTGATAACAGCTGCTGCGCAGTCAGGCAGCAGGTTTGCCAGTGTTGCAGATTCTGCTTCCATGATTTCAATCTGTTTGTTGTATTTTGTAATATCTGCTTTTGTAGGAACAACGCCTTTTGCAGGGTCACATTCAATCAGACCAGCTGCTTCCAGCAGTTTCAGTGCACGACCACCGTTTGTCAGGTCACTGGGGATCGCGATTACATCGCCGTCTTTGATGTCTTCAATGGAAGAAATCTTGTCTTTGTTGTTGTAGATACCCAGAGGTGCGATGATGGTATCGCCGATGTCTACAATGTCATAGCCTTTCTGTTCAATATCATTTGCCAGGAATGCTTTGTGCTGGAATGCGTTCAGGTCGATTTCACCGTCGTTCAGTGCACGGTTAGGTGCTGCATAGTCTGTGAATTTTACCAGTTCCACCTGAATGCCGTCATCTGCCAGCAGTTCATTGATGGTATCCCACTGAGCGTTGTATTCCCCAACCACACCAACTTTTACAACAGTGGTTTCGCCGCTGTCTGCTGTTGCTTCCTGTGTGTCTGCACTGCCGCCGCAAGCGGTCAGAGATACTGTTGCTACTGTTGCCAAAGCTGCTGCAATCCATTTTTTCGCATTTTTCTTCATAGTTTTCTACTCCCTTTCTTTTTCGCAAAATGTTATTTATGTTCTATATCCTTAAAATAGTTTCCCATTTCAAAGCAATGGTCAATGTGTGGTTCTCCGAATGATGAGATTGCCCACACCCTGAATCACACTGATGATGATCAGAATGATAATAACAGTTACCCAAATCATATCGCGGTAACCCATCTGGTAACCGTAACGGATGGCAAAGTCCCCCAGACCGCCGGCACCGATGGCACCAGCCATAGCTGTGATACCGATAAGGCTGACAAAAGTAATCATGGTCACACGGGTGATACCGGGGATACTTTCTTTCAGGTATACACTGAAAATGATTTCCAGTGGAGAAAATCCCATGGAAGCGCTGGCTTCCACCAGACCGTAGTCCACATCCGCCAGTACGGATTCAATCTGTCTGGCAAAGAATGGAACAGTACCTGCGATCAGTGCTACATAAGAACCGGTAACACCGGAACCTGTGCCTACAATGGCACGGCTTACAGGAATCAGCAGCACCATCAGAATGATAAAGGGGATGGAACGGATCACGTCGATGATCTTATCCAGAATTTTATACAATACCGGGTTTGCCATGATGCCATCGCTTTTGGTAACGATGAGCAGCACCCCTAAAAACAGACCCAATACAAAGGCGATGACACCGGAGATGATGAGCATCTGGAAGGTCTGCCCGATACATTTTACAAGTTCCGAACCCAGTGCTTCCAGATTCGGTGCGATTTGATATAAGATATTCATGCCTTAATGACCTCCAGTTCTACTTTTCTTTCTTCGATATATGCCAACGCTTTTTCCATGTTTTCCGGCTTTCCGCTGAGGGTCACAACCAGTTTCCCGATGGTCTTGCCTTTGAGGATGTCGATGTTGCCGTAAATGATGTTGGCTTTCACATCAAAGGCTTCTGCCAGATAAGAAATCACCGGCTCCCCTGCGTTGTTAGCGGAATAGGTCAACATTACCATTTTTTCGCCTTCCTGCAGTTTTGTCAGGTCGTTGCCTTCATCGATGAGTTCATAAATCTTATCCACATTGCCGGCGGTGCTGATAAAGTCTTTGGTAACTTTTTCTTTGGGATGAACAAATACATCCTCTGTGGCGCCTTCTTCCACCACACGTCCCAGTTCCATGATGGCTACCCGGTCACAAATGTCTTTGACCACTGCCATTTCATGGGTGATGATTACAATGGTGATACCCAGTTTTTCATTGACCTGTTTCAGCAGGTGCAAAATGGATTTTGTGGTCTGAGGGTCCAGCGCGCTGGTAGCTTCGTCACACAGCAGCACTTTAGGGTCATTGGCCAATGCTCTGGCAATGGCAACTCTCTGTTTCTGACCACCGGAGAGCTGAGAAGGATAAGCGTCTTTTTTATCAGACAGCCCAACCAGTTCCAGCAGAGATAAAATTTTCTTATGTTTTTCTTCTTTGGACAAATTGCTTTTCTTCAGTGGAAAGGCGATGTTGTCATATACGGTTCTGGAACGAAGCAGATTGAAATGCTGGAAGATCATACCGATCTTTCTGCGTACTTCACGCAGCAATTATCTATCCAGATGTGACATTTCCGTGCCGTCTACGGTCACAGTACCTTCTGTGGGACGTTCCAACAGATTGATGCATCGTACCAGTGTGGATTTTCCGGCACCGGAAAACCCGATGATACCAAAAATCTCACCCTGTTCAATATTCAAACTTACCTCCCTTACGGCATGGACTTCTCCGCTGCCGGTGCGGAAGGTTTTGCTTACCTTCTCCAACTTTATCATGTATATTTTCTCCTTTCGGCAATAAAAAAAGCTTCCGTCCTATTGCATATTCATGCACATTAGGACGAAAGCATTATTTCGTGGTACCACCTAAATTCATCCGCTCCTCACGAAGCAGACCTCAACAAGTACGCCCGACAAAAACGGGTTATACTCTGGCACTGTAACGGGTGCGCCCGTTATGATCTAACCCCACTGGCTCGACCATACGACTCCAAGACCATCTTCATCAACATATCCCTGTTTCCTTCCCACCAATCGGAAACTCTCTGAAAGGTATTCTGCCAACTACTCTTCTCTTCCACGTCTTTGCTCTTTTGAAAAGTTGTTCCTATTGTAATTCCGTTTTTTTCTTTTGTCAATGGTTTTTTATCATTTTTTTGCATGTTTTTTTATTCATCCCGAACGAAATTTCATTCAGGCTTGAATTTCCGCCGTTTCCATGATTTTGTATTCCGCATTTCCCAGCAAATCTCTTTTGCCATAATCAAAAAGTACCGCTTTCTGTTTCTCATCACCGAAAACTTCCAGATGTGTCTGGCGGATGGCTTCTTTGTTGCTCTTGTAATGAGGCAGGCATTTCTGCCACAAAGCAGGATTGCCGTAGAAAGCAAACACCTTGTCATGCCACTGTTCTTCGTTGGTCACAGCCAGCCATGCTGGCAGTTTTTTAGGCTTTTCATGAAGGGCAATGTCAAACTTCATTTCCCACTGCAATTTCCGTTTGTCTACCTTTGGATTCTGTTCCACGAACCGCCATAACACATCGAAGAGCCCCATTTTAGACAACCCCAGATAATGATAATTCTCCCCTACCCAGAACTGGGACAGCGCCTCAAAAAAGGCAAAGGGGCTTTCATATAATGGCACCAGATATGCAAGGGTATGCAGGAAACGTCCGCTGTTATAATAGGTCTCCACCATTTCTTCCACATACTTCAGCCGCAGCGTATCAGCGTAAGGCAGTTCATGGGTGGTCAGCACTTCATAAGGTGCCGTGTCGTGATAAACAATTTCGAACTCCTTCTGTTTCTGATGGAGCATAGAGCCTTTCAGCACCTTCAAAAATCCCAATTGCAGCTGTTCCGGATGGAGGGCGTAAACATCGTTGAAAGAACGCCCAAAAGAATCATAATCCTCATAAGGCAGACCCGCAATCAAATCCAAATGCTGATGGATATTTCCGCCGTCTTTGATCTGCTGCACGATTTCCGACAAAGCCGCAAAATCCACATTACGATTGATGGCACGGATGGTCTGTGGATTGGTGGACTGGACACCGATTTCAAACTGAAACAGCCCTTTCCGTACGGTTTTGAGGAAATCAATGGTTTCCTGATCGATCAAATCCGCTGTAATTTCAAAGTGGAAATTGGTCACACCATTGTCATGTTCATGAAGATATTTCCAGATTGCCATGGCATGACTTTTTTTACAGTTGAATGTACGGTCGATAAATTTCACCTGGGGCACATTTTTGCCCAAAAATTTCTGCAAATCCGGCAGCACCTTATCCAACGGCACAAACCGCACACCATTTTCCACAGAAGACAAGCAGTATCCGCAATGATAAGGGCACCCTCTGGAAGATTCATAATATATGATCTGATTCTGCACATCACTGAAATCATCTTCATAAGGAAATGGCAGAAGTGCCAAATCCATAGGATGCATTTGGGGTGTGGAGAAAATTTCATCTCCCTGCCGATAAGTCAGACTTTCGATTTCCCCCAAAGTGGCAGGATTTCCTGCGTCCAGATGTTCCAGATATTTTGTGAAAACAAGCTCCCCTTCCCCACGCATGACAAAATCCACAGCTGGATTTTCCCGCAGGAAAGTTTCGCTTTCGTAGCTGACTTCCGGACCACCAAAGCCAATGACACAGTCCGGCATAATCTTTTTCAGAATGGGACAAAGCTGCCGCAGCATCTCCACATTCCAGATATAACAGGAAAACAGTACCACATCGGGCTGTTTGCGGAACAGTTCCTCCGCAATGAAATCCAGCCGTTGATTGATGGTAAATTCCATGGTCTCCACATGATGTTTCTGGTTATTATTCTGAAAACGGGACAAATAACGCAATGCCAGATTAGAATGAATATATTTTGCGTTCAGCGCCGCTAAAATGACTTTTTTCAAAGATATTCCTCTTTTCTTTCCGATTTTTCTTCCATTCTAAGACAAAACCCATCAAATGGCAAATAAAAAGCTAGTTTCTTCTTATATAATCAAAACCACTAGTAAACTAGTGGTTTGATCAACCACTAGAAGGGGTATTACGTGCCGACCCCTAAAAGGGGCATCGAAAAATATCATCGCATTTATTTGCACTGCAACCTGTAAACAGGTACTATAATTGAGAATACAGTATGTTAATTTAATATTGCATATCTATCCTTCATTTGATAATTAGTAAATCCATAGTAATTATCATTCAAAAAAAATATACTAAAGTATTTTATTTACCCCTAGTAGAACTAGGGGTTTTGTTAAGCTAAAGCACCCAA